>FWPU01006789.1_pt1 | contig 22218 bp, 21 predicted proteins | sample 2228361 | NCBI WGS metagenome assembly FWPU01 (sample SAMEA103939777, study PRJEB20133) | metagenome
ATAACATTAATTTTATAAAAGATGAAAAGGATTTTAGAGCTTTTTGTCTATTTTTTGAAGCAGTTGTTGGATATTATTACGGTGAAGGAGGTAGATAATGAGATTAATAAAAATTAAGAGAGTAAGTGGGGTAATTAAGGTTCTAACAGGTTTACATATTGGGCTGGTAAAGATACCATAGAAATAGGTGGAATGGATAATCCCATTATAAAAAATCCTTTCAACGGTGAACCTTATATTCCAGGTTCATCAATAAAAGGAAAGATGAGGGCTTTAATGGAATTGGTAGAAGGAAATGCAGGAAGCACGGGAGGAGAACCGTGTAATTGCGGTAACTGTAATATTTGTAAGGTTTTTGGTTGCGGGGTTTCTTCTTCTAACACTAACGAGAGAAGTCCAACAAGATTAATGGAAAAAATCTTTAGCTCCCTTTCACAGCAAGAAAAGGAAGATTTTTTATCTTTTATTGATAAAAGTTATATTAAAGAAATTGCTAAAAAACTTCATAATTATGTAAATGATAATAATATCTTATATAAAGTGCCTGTTACAAAATCTTTTGAAAACAAATTTAACAAAAAGCTTGAAGACCCAGAGAATCAGTTAATAGTTTATGAAACATATAGAAGCCTCAACGATTATTTTCCAGTTATACCGGGTTCATCTATAAAAGGGGCTATAAGAACGGCTATTTTAAGTGCATATGGAGAAGAAATAGACAATAAAAATTTATATTATTATGACCACAGGAGAAGGGAAACATTATTAAAGAATGATTTTGAAAACATAAAATTAAACTTCAGTAATGCTAAGAATGATCCCTTTAGGGCAATTCGTATTACTGATTTTAGAATAGAAGGAAAAAATTCTCAGCGTGTAGGAGATGTTGTGAATTATAAGCCAAATAGAAAAAGAGGAAATGATATTTCACAAATGCAGAATATAAAAGAATATATTATCGGGTCTTGCCTTGATGGTGATGCAAAAGGAGAATTTGAGTTGACAATAGATGATTTTCTTCAAGAGATTAATATTAACGGATTTAGAATTGACTTGCGATTTAATATTGAAGATATTTTTGAAAAATGTGATAAATTTTACAAAAATCACCTCACGGAAGAATCTAAAAAATTTTATAAAGAATCAATCTTCCAAAATATTAAAAATATGCGAGATAAACTTCTTGAAGAAGCAGAAAAAATTGATACTTCACAAAAAGAATGCCTTATTCGAGTTGGCAAACATAGTCATGTTGAAAATGTTACTATTGATAAACATCGAGCACCTGAAACAAAGAGAAATATTTGGGGGACATCAAGGTTTTTGATTGAAGAAGAGTATTTTCCTTTAGGTTTTGCTAAACTAAAGTTTGAAGAAATAAAGTAATTATCCTATACACATCAGAGCTTCAATTGACAATTTGTATAAAGGAGATGAGATGAAAAACTTATTCATCCTACTCAACCACACATTGACAGAAGAACAGATTGAAGAGGCAAAGAATAAATTGAAAGTTAACAACATAGTTGAACTATCTTTAGAACAAAAAAATATGTGGGCTCAAATGCCCCCAGATGAAAAACAACATAAGAAATATGTTGAGGAGATAATAAACTGGCTTGGTAAAAATGCAGATAAAGGTGATTATATCCTTGTGCAGGGGGAGTTTGGAGCAACATTTACGGTTGTTGATTTTTGCCTTAAAAATGGTTTTGTGCCTATATATGCGGTAAGTGAGAGAAGAGAAGAAGAAGTAAAACATCCTGATGGTAGCGTGGAGAAAAAACTCATTTTTAAACATAAATGCTTTAGAAAATATGAGTATTGGGAATGAAAGAAAATATATTTATAATAACCTCACTAATTGGGGAAAAACAGGGGGGTAGATGTGAAATTTTTTAATTTGTCCCTATGGGAATCCTTCAGGCTGGCACGATGTCAAGTATTATTACAAAAAAGAAAAAGAATCAAAAACCACTCTATCCTTAGTAGAAGAGGTAGAAGAACCGAGTAAAATAATAATCATTGCATCAGATACTTTGTTTGATAATGAAAAAGACAATGAAACGAGTGAAATAATAACTTATGAGAGGATAAGAAATGTATCAAAGAGCATAATTGAAGATTTTTTAAAGAAACAATCGATTGGTTTAGAAAATAAAGAAATTATAATAGGTTATGGAACCGGGCTGTTTAAAAACAACAGCCTTTTTGTTGGAAGTTCTATTGCCTTTTACCAGGATTTTGAAAATTTAGTTAAGATAAATTTTTTGATAAGTCTTTTTAAAAATTGGCTGACAAAAAAAGAACATTCATTTATCAATTTTTAGTTTATAACGGCGATACCTTGCTGAGACAAAGCCCTGGTGCTTTAAAAGAAGAGGATTTTTTAGTGAAGGCAAAATTTCAAAAGAGTAAAATAAAAAAGGCCGGGAAACCCCGGCCCTTAAGTTTATTTCTTTAAATTTTCTTCTATTACAGCCTGAGCAGCTGCCAGCCGCGCGATTGGTACTCTAAAAGGTGAGCAGGAAACATAATTCATCCCAACTCTATGGCAGAACTTGACAGACTTTAATTCACCACCATGTTCTCCACAAATTCCAACCTTAAGGTTTGGTCTTGTGCTTCTACCCTTTTCAATAGCCCACTTTACAAGCATTCCAACACCTTCCTGATCAAGTGACTGGAACGGATCATCCTTGAAAATGCCGGTCTTTTTCTCATCAACATAATCTGGTAAAAATCTACCAGCATCATCTCTCGACATACCGAGTGTCATCTGAGTGAGGTCATTAGTTCCGAATGAGAAAAATTCTGCAACTTCAGCAATCTTATCGGCAAGTAATGCAGCTCTCGGGACTTCAATCATTGTTCCAACAAGGTAATTTATTTTTACCCCGTGCTTTTTCATTACTTCCTCTGCAACCTGCCTTGTCCTTTCTTCAAGTATTTTAAGTTCCTTCATATCAATTACAAGTGGGTGCATAATTTCAGGTTCAACCTTTATTCCTTCTTTGGTACATTCACAGGCTGCTTCCATTATAGCTGTTACCTGCATGTCTAAAATTTCAGGATATGTAATGGTCAATCGACAACCTCTGTGCCCTAGCATCGGATTAGCTTCTTTAAGCTGTTCAACTCTGTGTTTTACCTTTTCAAATGGAACACCAATTTTTTGAGAAAGATGTCTCTGAGCTTCTTCTTCATGTGGGACAAATTCATGTAATGGTGGATCTATAAGCCTTATAGTAACTGGAAGCCCATCCATCGCTTTGAATATGCCTTTGAAATCAGCCTTCTGGAAGGGCAAGAGTTTTGCCAGTGCTTTCTTTCTATCTTCAACAGTGTCTGCCACAATCATTTCCTGAATGGCAAGCCTTCTTTCCTCAGTATCAAAGAACATATGCTCTGTTCTACAGAGACCTATTCCCTCCGCACCAAGCTTTCTTGCATTTTCTGCATCATAAGGTGTATCTGCATTTGTTCTTACTTTAAGCTTTCTAATTTCATCAGACCATTTCATTATTGTATAATAACTTTCTGGAAGTTCGGGTGTTACAAGCTTGAGAGCTCCCTCAAAAACTTCTCCAGTAGAACCATTAAGCGTGATCGGGTCACCTTCTTTTATGATCTTATCGCCCACTTTGAAAAGTTTTTTATTGTAATCAATTTCTATCTTTTCACAACCTACAATACAGCATTTTCCCCATCCTCTTGCAACAACAGCTGCGTGAGAGGTTTTTCCACCAGTTGCTGTAAGAATACCTTGAGAGGCATGCATACCACCGACATCTTCCGGGCTAGTTTCTTTTCTTACAAGTATTACTTTTTCACCTCTTTCAGCCCATTCCTCTGCATCTTTTGCAGTAAAAACAACCTTTCCTGTTGCAGCACCAGGAACAGCATCTATTCCCTGAACCAAAAATTTCTTTTTCATTTCTTCTCTCTGAGATGGGTCAATTATTGGATAAAAAACTCCCTCAATATCTTTATCCTTTATTCTCAGTATAGCTTCTTCTTTTGTTATCAAACCTTCATTCACCATATCAACAGCAATCCTGAATGCAGCAATGGGAGACCTTTTACCCGTTCTACACTGAAGCATATAGAGTTTTCCGTCTTCTACGGTAAATTCAAGATCCTGCATCTCCTTGTAGTGTTTTTCGAGAATCTTTCTTACTTCTTCAAGTTGTTGATAGACTTTAGGATCTCTTTCTTTCAATTCGGCAAGCTTCATCGGGGTTCTGATACCAGCCACTACATCTTCTCCCTGTGCATTGACAAGATAATCTCCATAAAATACATTTTCCCCTGAATTGGGATCTCTTGTAAAACAAACACCTGTCCCAGAATTTTCCCCCATGTTTCCAAAAACCATCTGTACCACATTTACTGCAGTACCAATAATACCTTTGAGATTTTCAACCCTTCTATATGTCACAGCTTTTTCAGCCATCCAGCTATTGAATACGGCAGCTATCGAACCCCAGAGTTGTACTTCAGGATCCTGTGGAAAATCCTCTCCGAGTTCTTTTTTATACAATTCCTTGAAAAGTTTACAAACCTCTTTAAGCTCTTCAGCATTTACATCGGTGTCATTGACCTTTCTGTCAGCTGGAATGTTAAGTCTTTTTCTCGTTTTTTCTTCTTTAATCTTTTCAAAAATGTGATCAAACTTTTCTCTTTCAATACCTCTTGCAGTTGAGCCATACATCATGATAAATCTTCTGTAGGCATCATAAGCAAATCTTTCGTTTTTGGTTTTTGCTGCCAGCCCCTCAACAGACTGATCGTTTAAACCAAGGTTAAGAATTGTTTCCATCATTCCGGGCATTGATACTGGCGCACCTGATCTCACTGATACAAGAAGAGGATCCTTTGGGTCGCCAAGTTTCTTTCCTACAAGCTTTTCAAGTTTTCTTAAATTTTCCTCCACCTCTTCTTTTAACCCCGCAGGATATTGCTTATTGTTCTTATAATAGAGGTCGCAAACTTCTGTAGTGATAGTAAAACCTGCAGGTACTGGTAAGCCAATAAGTGTCATTTCAGCAAGACCAGCACCTTTACCACCAAGTAATTCTTTCATCTTACCATCACCGTCAGCCGCGCCACCTCCAAAGAAATATACCATCTTTTTACCAGACATATCTATATACCTCCAAAAAAAATTCTCTTCATTATATTTTATATTTTTTTTTGTAATATTGCAAAGATTTAAGATTTTCCTTTTCGAGTTAAGCAATCCGGGAAACTTTTTAAAGATTATTTAAGTAAAAATAGGTATTGAACTTTTCTGTGATATTTATTTATTTTAAATAAAAAACGTGACAACAAAACTTCTAGTCCATTGTCACGTTTATATTTCATCTAAAATTTTGTAGAATTACTTTACCTGGAAATAAAAATAAATAATAAAACTTTTCTAAGTTCTTAAGGAAGAGCTTCTATCCAGGAATTTGTTTCTTGATAGTTGCCACTGCCCAGTTGCCCTAAAAAATTATCTCCTGTAACAAATAAAATACCATGGCTTTTTACTGCAAATGAGAAATTTTCGCCTGCCACAACAATTTTTACATCTATCAAAACCTGAGTGAAAGAGTTTGTATCAGTATTATTACCGTTACCGAGAGAGCCTTCAGCGTTGCGTCCTGTCGCCCATAAAGAGTTATCATCCTTTATTGCAAAAGAATGATAATAACCTGCTGCAATAGCTTTTACACCTGATAGAACTTCAACAAAAGTTGTTGCATCAGTATTATTTCCACTGCCGAGTTGACCATAATTATTCCCCCCACAGGCCAGTAACTTCCCATCATTTTTTAACACAAGTGAGTGGACTCCACCCCCCGCCATTGACTTTACTCCAGAAAGAACCTGTACAAACTCATTTGTATAATGACTTTCTCCTATACCAATCTGTCCAAAATTATTTTCTCCCGTTACCCAAAGGGTATCATCATCTTTTATAGCAAGTTCTTGATATATAAACCTAATCATTATTCTATTAAACATATTTTTTGTCAAGAATTAGAATAGAATTGTTCTTCCAAGTTAATAGAAGATATATATGCACTATATTTAATTTATTGTAACAACCACTATCGAAAAAATATATCTCAAATTATGGAAAAAAATTGGATTTTATTTTAAAATAAAAAGCTTTAAATTACCAAAGGAGGTTTTTGATGACGTCAGATATAAGAAATAGAAAACTTGCTCAATGGATTGAAGAGGTTGCAAAACTTTGCAAACCGGAAAGCATTCATATATGCGATGGCTCCGAGGAAGAAAATGCAAAACTTATTAATGAGATGGTGAACCAGGGGCTTGCAATTCCTTTAAATAAAGAAAAAAAGCCAAACTGCTATCTTTTCAGATCGGATCCATCTGATGTAGCAAGGGTTGAAAATAGAACCTTCATTGCTTCAAGAAATAAAGAGGATGCCGGGCATACAAATAACTGGATTGCTCCTGATGAACTCAAAGTTACAATGACAAAGCTTTATGATGGGTGTATGAAAGGTAGAACAATGTATGTAATTCCATATTCCATGGGCCCTATCGGCTCTCCAATTTCGAAAATAGGTGTGGAAATAACTGATTCGCCCTATGTAGTAATTAACATGAGAATTATGACAAGAATAGGGAAAAAGGTTCTTGACTTTCTTGGAGAAGATGGGGAGTTTGTTCCCTGTTTACATTCTGTAGGCAAACCATTAAATCCCGGTGAAGTTGATAAAAAATGGCCATGTGCTCCACTTGAGCAAAAATATATTTCACATTTTCCAGAGGAGAGAACTATCTGGTCTTATGGTTCGGGATATGGAGGTAATGCCCTTCTGGGCAAAAAATGTTTCTCCTTAAGAATAGCATCTGTAATGGCAAGAGAGGAAGGCTGGCTTGCCGAGCATATGCTCATACTTAAAATCACAAATCCAACTGGCAGGGTAAAATATTTTACTGCAGCCTTTCCTTCAGCCTGTGGAAAGACAAATCTTGCAATGCTTATCCCCACCATTCCGGGTTGGAAAGTTGAGACCATTGGAGATGACATTGCATGGATGAAATTTGGTTCTGATGGCAGGCTTTATGCAATAAACCCGGAATCCGGCTTTTTTGGTGTCGCTCCGGGAACTTCAATGAGTTCAAACCCAAATGCAATAAAAACCATTGAAAAAAATACAATTTTTACAAATGTTGCTCTTACAGAAGATATGGATGTCTGGTGGGAAGGCATTGGGTATGATGCTCCCGGAAAATTAATCGATTGGAAGGGGAATGAGTGGATTCAGGGCAAAAGCGATTCTACTGCAGCTCATCCGAATGCAAGGTTTACTACGCCGGCAGCTCAATGTCCCTCAATAGCACCAGAATGGGAAGACCCGCAGGGCGTTCCAATTTCTGCAATTATATTTGGTGGGAGAAGACCATCCACCATACCGCTTGTTTATGAATCAAGAAACTGGCAACACGGGGTTTTCGTTGGTTCTATTGTTGGTTCTGAGGTTACTGCTGCAGCATTAGACCTTAAAGCCGGCACGGTGAGAAGAGATCCCTTCGCTATGCTTCCCTTCTGTGGATACAACATGGGTGATTATTTTGCACACTGGTTGAAAATCGGGAAAATGACTTCACCAGAGAAACTCCCGAAAATATTTAATGTCAACTGGTTTAGAAAATCAAAGGATGGAAAATGGCTCTGGCCAGGATATGGAGAAAACAGTCGGGTACTGAAGTGGATTTTTGAACGCTGTGATGGTAGTGGAAAGGCTATCGAAACCCCGATAGGCTATCTGCCTTCTTCTGATGCAATACCCTTACCTTCAGGTGTTAGCAATGATGACTTAAAAGAGATGTTAAATGTGAAAAAAGATGAATGGTTAAATGAGGTGGAACTTATAGAAGAACACTATAAAGCTTTTGGTGAAAGATTGCCTGTAGAATTGAAAGACGAACTTAAAATGTTAAAGAAAAGATTGTCAGAATGATAAATTATGGGTTATATTTTTGAAAAAGAATATGATGTAAGATATTACGAGGTTGATTTTAAAGGGCAACTTCTACTTTCAAGAATGCTTAATTATTTTGATGATTGTGCTGTAATTCAGTCACAAAATCTTGGAATTGGAGTGGGATATCTTTTCTCTATAAATGCCACCTGGTTTTTGTACCAGTGGAATATTGAGATAAAAAAGTTACCATCTTTTGGAGAAAAGGTTAAGGTAATAACGGAACCACTTGATTTTTATAGATTCTATGCAACAAGAAGATTTGAGCTTACTGGAGAAAATTCCACCATAATGGCAAGAGCTCTTTCATTATGGATATTTCTTGACCTTGAGAAAAAATTTCCAAAAAGAATACCACAGGATTTAATGGAAAAATATGGCTGCTCTTCAGATGAAAAATTATCCCCATGGGAGATTAAAGACCCTCAAAAAGAAAATTATACGCTTGAATTTTTGACTCTGCCTGTAAATCTGGATACAAATTTTCATATAAATCAGGCAACTTATGTAGATTGGGTACTCAGCTCTCTTCCTATGGAATTTTTAAGTGATTATAAACCTGTTAACTTCAAAAGCATTTACAAAAAAGAAGCTAAATCACTTGAGAAAATAAAAGTGATTACAGAATTGAATTCACAACATCTATCGATACATAAAATAATTTCTATTTCTTCTGGTTCAGAGCTTTGTAATATGGAAATAGAATGGGTTTAAGTTCAAAATTTCTTTCAAAATAAAATATAAAAAGAATGGTCAGTTTTATAAAAGGGAAAAAATATGAATGATAAAAAATTAATATTTCCTCTTCAAAATAAAAATATTTTATTTTCCTTAAAAGCCGGAGAAATGCTTACAATTGATGGTAAAATTTATACCGCAAGAGACAGGGCACATTTTAAAATGATAGAGCTTTTGAATGAAGGAGAAACTTTGCCCATTCCCCTTGAAAACAATGCAATTTATTATTGTGGCCCCACTCCTGCAAGAGAAGATAATCTTTTTGGTTCAGCAGGTCCAACCACATCCTCAAGAATGGATAAGGCTTTTTTAATTCTTGCAAAAAATGGATTATCAGCAACCATTGGAAAAGGAAGTAGAAGCAAGGAAGTTGTTGAAATCTGCAAAAAGATGGGCTGTGTCTACTTCATAACCTTTGGTGGAGCGGGGGCATATCTGGCAAAAAAAATACTTTCCCAAAAGACTATAGCCTTTCCAGAATTTGGCACTGAGGCAATTTACGAACTGGAAATAAAGGATTTTCCTGTGATTGTCGGTATTGACACCTCTGGCAGAACAATATAATTATAGCCAGACAGCAACGCCAGAGGGGTTGCTGTCTGGCTATATATCTATGGTGATTTCAAAAATTTACTTCTGTGCCAATGTACCACCTTCCATCAGTTCCAGCCTGAATCCCTAAATTAAATATTCCACCAAAGTTTCTTTTTATCGAAGCTTCCAGAATGAAATCATTATTTTTAAAATTATACAATTCCCTTAATGCCAGGGTGAATTTATGGTATGTTACTCCTTCTTCCATTCTTAAAACTATATCTCCATCAGTATAGTATGTTCCTTCAATTATACCGGAAAGAATAAAATTGCCTGTACTAAAATCCTTCCTTAAACTCAGCTGATGGATAAAATAAAAATTTTCTGGCTCATAAATTAGTGGATTGGTGTGATAAAATAGAGAGACCCATCTTATATAAAAATCCTTGATAAAAAATTTAGCATTAACTCCTGATGGTATCATATGCCTGTAATCACCCTGGGAGTATGCAATTAAAAAATTTTCCCCATTAAAGCCAGCCCTGATACCTGCATATGAAGGAAAAAGATCTTTGTAAATTTGAGGAGCGTCAAACTCTGTTTCATTCTGAATTTTATAAGGAATAAATAAAAGCAAAGTATCTGGATTTTGTGTATAATTTGCTGCCCCTCTGAAAGAAAGATAAAAAAAACCAATCCACAGATTCACTCCATAATCATAAAATTCAATATTGTTTAATAAAGATGGATAGTTTGTCTCTGGAATATGTGTATCCCTATACCCTTTCAGTGTAATAAAAAACTGTATCCTTTCGTCAACAGAGTTAAAATTATAGCGAAAAAAAGCATTTCTTAAATGAAATGTGTTGCTGTGAAATCCATAAGAAAGAATTCCGTATGAATGTAAGGAGTGAATATCAGATTCACATTTATCATCTTCTAAGATATTTGAAAGAGAAAAGATTGTTGAAAAGAAAAAAATTTGCAAAATCAAAAGTATTTTTTTCATATTTCATCCTTATAATAATGGAAAGGAATAATTGAGAGTTATTTGTAATTTTTGATCATATCTTATCATCATTGGATCCCAGGCTACATCAGGAGCGGGTAAAAAACTACCATTGATAAAACCTATCTCAAGAAAATAATCTTCTGCAAGTTTAAATACTTTGCTAAAATTAAGTCCAAAATACAATGGCACTCTATAAAATGGGTCTCCCTCAATTGAAATAAATCTTTCATTTTTATTAATGAAACTGCTTGACATAAAGAACTGGGGCTGTATATTAAATCCAAAAAGTTCAATATTCCCTTCAAAATATATTCCCTGCCCGAAGACGTTCTTTTCCGGATGGGCATCCCTGTCCGGTAAAAAATAAGAGATGAGATAAAGGGCAGTAAAAAATTTATTTCTGAATCCGATAGCCCCCACATAATTTTCAGTAATTTCAACAGGGTGTGGATTTTCATGACCCCCATTATGCCAGTAGTGAAAACCAAAATAAAACCAGCCAATTTTTCCTATTAACCCTATATCAAATCTCTCCCTGTGAAATTCTGTGTCTGGAAGTTGCCAGTTTATATAAACATCAGAGAAATAAAAATCTTTCTCGTATTTGAGCTGAATCCCATACTCATAAAATCCATGACTGAAAATTCCTGCTGGAAAGGTTTCATAATCTATAGGTATCTGACTTTTTGTAAGTATTCTTATCTGTGGTGTCATTTTCACAAGTGGATCAAGAATGCAGGGTGGAAAATCATGATTGTTCTCAAGACTACCTATTATAAATTCAATGTTATCAAATTTTGTTGCTGTCTGAAAAAAAGGATAAAAATTTTTTATTTTATCCTCCTGATTGAAAGGAAGCAATATTCCAGCACCTATTTTGAAGGTGAGGTTTTCATCCTGTTTGATTTTAAGATAGGGCTGAAAAAGATTTTCAAGGTAAGTGAGCGTATATCTTGTTTCTTCCCAGTAAGTGGCATTTTCACCATTGTATAAGTAAGAAGAATTAAATATACAAAATTCCACCTGAGAAAACAAAAAAGAAAAGAATAAGAGAAAGATAACTATAAGTTTTAGAATCATATAAAAATCTCAAAAAATTATTTTAATAAGACAACATTTTAGCTTTTTTCTTTCTGACGTTGCCTGTATGGTTAAATGCCGCTCAGTTTAAATTAATTATAAAGCTATCCCTACCAAACCTTGAAGATTTTACCTTTTTCAATGTATTTTCAGCCTCTTCTTTTGTAGAAAACTTACCCACTCTGACTCGATAATATGTTATACCGTTTACATTTGCCTCAACGAGATAGGAATAAACCCCAAAATTTCTTAATTCCTCTTCCACCGCCCTTGCTTTTTCCATACTTGTATGGGCTGAGACCTGAATACTGTATTTACCTTCAACCGGGGTCTCTTTTTTAAGAGATGGAGAAGATTTCTTTATTTCTTCCTTAGTTTCTTCCCTACGTATTTTTTCCTTTTTTTCAACCTTTTCTGGAAATGAAAGATTTTTACTAACTGAGGCGGAAGTTGCGGTTGATTCCTGACGCTGGGGTTTTTCCACCTTTATTTCTGGAATTTTCACTTTTGGTTCAACAATTTTTTCCTGAATCGGTGCACTCTGAATTATTATTGGTGTATCAATAGAAGAATTTGATGGAGCTAAAACAAAATTTTCCAGCTTTTTTTCTTCAAGCTTTTTCTCTTTTTCCGCAATTGCCTCCTTTTCACTTAAAAATAATTGTTTAATACTTGTTTTTCCCAGCCAGTAACCCAGCAAAAATACCATTATACCAAAGAAAACAAATATTGCCGTAACCCATACCACTTTATCATTCATAGAAGTATTTTCGTCATTGTCAGAATAATTAATACTATTAGAAGATCTCTTTGGATTACTTTTTATTTCTTTATTTTCTTCCTCGTTGATTGCAGAAAAATCCTTGTTTAAAATAGAGGGTTCAACATTCTCATTGGAGAAAAAGTCGATAATTTCTGGAGAAGCCATATATACCTCCTGCTTAAAATTTAAAAAGAATTTACTCTAAAACATTATGTCGGAATAACACCATTATATATTCTTTTCGGAATAGAATAATTTTTTTTAAGTTTTAATTAAAAAATTTGACTAATTATAGAATATCAAATAAAATATTCTTTACATACTTAATTAAAGTAAGGAGGATTTTGTGCCGTTAAAGAAATCTGCAAAGAAAAAAGCTCTTCAGGCAGCAAAAAGATATGAAAGAAATAGAGCTTTGAAGACTTTTATCAAGAATTTGAGAAAGAAAACTATTTCTATTTTAAATTCTGAAAATGAAAGCATGGAAAGAAAAGTTGAGGCTTTGAATTATTACAAATCCCAGCTTGATAAAACATGGGCAAAGGGAGTTTTCAAGAAGAATAAATCTTCAAGGCTAAAGTCAAGAATTGATTTGCTGGCAAATAAAATTTTTTCTGTAAACAAATAGGAGGGAAATTATGTCGAAAAACAAATTAACAAAAGCAGACATTGTTGAAATGGTATATGAAACAAGAGAAGTTAAAGATGTCGGCCTTTCAAGAAAAGAAGTTGCAATTGTTATCAGTAATTTCATCGAAAAATTGAGGGAAGCTATCGAAAATCTTAAAGAAGATGACAGAATTGAGCTAAGGGGATTTGGAACCTTTGGTATTAAAAAAAGGAAGGCAAGAATTGCAAGAAATCCCAAAACAGGTGAAGAAGTTAGAGTTCCTGATAGAAAAACTCCGTTTTTTAAGCCTGGTAGAGAAATGCGCCAGACTGTTGTGAATAGTAAGTAAGTTTTTCTTTTCTTTAATAAAGATAAAATATGGGGTGTATATTTCATAAAGATGAAATTTTTTTTATGAAATATACCCCTGCTTTTTTTTAATACATTGTAGCCTGTTATGTAAAGATAAAAAGTCGGGGTCTAAAGGATAGTCGGTGAGAGACAGGTTCTTTTATTTCTAACAGATTATCTTTGTTATCATTCTTAAAAAACATTCAGTTTAGGTTTTATTTATTTCCTTGAAAAAATGTTTTAAATTCAAGAAAAGCTATTAATTTTTCCGAAAATAAGAATAGTAAATTTTTTGGAGAAAGTTATGACTTTAAAGAAAATAATCCTGATTCTACTTCTAATTTTTTCTCTTGTTTCACTTTTTGTAATAGTATATTTTTCCAAGAACAGGATAGGTATGTTTGGGAAAATATATGATGATTATATCAGGAAAAATACTGAAATTATAAGTCAAATTGTGCAGAGTAATATGATAACTGTGAAAGGAGAAACAAAGGCAGTTTCTGAAGAAGATGTCGTGAAGTCTATTTTTGAAAGTTATTTTTTAAGGTTAGCTTCTATTGATTCAACACCTCTTGGGGAGATAAAAAACAAGATACCTTTATGTATTAAAATTCAACTTATTGATAAAGATGGAGTTATTGTCCATTCAACGATAGAAGAGGAAAGATTAACCCAGAAAATAAAATCTTCAATCCTGGAAAAGATACAGTCACATTTTAGCGTGAAAGAAACTCCATTTGTTTATTTTTTAAATAAAGAGCAGTTTTTATCAATTCTTCCCGTAAGTTATGTTATTACGAATACCATATATTATGGGTATGTTGCCCTCTATTATAATACTGCCAAATTACTTGCCAATTTACCACGGACAGGAAAGTTAAAGATTCCTTTTTCCTTTGAAAATTTTGTTTTTTTGTCAAGTGGAAACATTGATAATAAAGACATTAATCTTATTTTGCAAAATTATGAGAATCTTAAAGGCGGGGAAAATGAAGGTTTGGAAAAAACAATCGGGGGAATTTCGCAATTTGATGGGATAAAATTGGTGTATTATGCGAAAAATGAAAAGTTTATATCTCCCTGGACAATATTTTTTATTGTAATTGATTTGATATTGTTGATGCTTGTTATTTTCACACTTCTACAATTAGGCAAGGAAGAAAAATTATACAGAGGGGTGGCTTTAAGTAGCTTAAAAACTGATACTGTCTCAGGGGAAAAAAGTGAAATAGGTGAACTTGTTAGAGATATAGAAGAAGAAAAAATCTACGAAGAGGGAGAAGCAAAAGAAGGTATAGAGGAAATGATAATGCAAAATCAGGTCGAGTTTTTTCCCCCTGCGGGTGAAGAAGTTTATGAAAAAATACCAGAGCTAAAAGAATCTGCTTTGCCGGAGCAAACTTATGAGCTTAAAGAAGAAGTAGAAGAAATCCAGAGTATTGAACCTGACCATAAGACAAAACTTTTTGCAGAAGAAGAAGGGATTCTTGAAGGTATATCAAATAGTTATATCGAAACGGAGGAGTCTTTAAAAGAAAAAGTTACAGAAGAAGTTGAAACTGAGAAGGTCGCAGAGCCTTCAGACCTCGGGGCAATAGAAGAAAGCATAGAGTTTGGAATACCAGAAGTTGAAAACGTAAAATTAGCTGAAGATTTAGAAAAAATAGAAGAAGCAGCTGTCGTGACGACACCAAAACGGCAGGAAACTAAAGAAGAGCTTGAGGCTGATTTACATGAAGCGATGGTTGAACCACCAAAAAAGTTAAGTACCATTGCTACAGTAGAAGATTATGGAGGAATTGTACTTGATCTCTGCAAGAATAATCTTGGTATGTCGAAAATTTTAATATTAAAAAGGGAAAATTCTCACTTCACACCTATAATTCAGGAGGGTTTTAAATCTTCCAACATAACTTTTGATATTGATGATCCTCTGGTTAAGTTATTTTTCTCTAAAGGGAAATGTGTTGATATTAAAGGAAATCTTAACTCAATATATCTTCAGTCAAAGTTTACCGAAAGTGATATTTCTGGACTTGAAGAGCTTTTTGTGATGCCCATAATCAAAAAGGATGAAATTGTTGGAATAGCATTCTATGGGAGAGAAAGTGGAGTTCCAGAAGCTTCAAATTTCCAGAAGTCAGAGCTATTCAATATGGGCTATCTTCAAGACGAATAACTATGACGAAAGATCCTGAATCAGTACAAAGTGCTTTTTATTTTTTTAGGAGAAAGGTTTGTATTTTCTTCTGTTTGCTTTTGTTTTTTTCTCTTTTTGTTTTATTTTGTATTCCTTTTTTGAAACAAGAAGCATAAAAATTGAAACTATTTTATTAACTTCAGAAAAGATAAAATCTGATATTTCTATTCTTCATATTTCAGATCTGCATTTTCATAAAAATTTTTCAAAGAGAAAATATTATCAACTTGTTGAAAAATTGAGTGAGGTTTTTGAATCAAACAGGATAGATTTTCTTTTTTTCACAGGGGATCTTGCTGATAATGAAGATGGGTTAAAATTTTTAGAAGATTTATTGAAAAAAATAAAATCAGTGGATAAGATATATGGTGTACTGGGTAACCATGATTATTTCAAGTTTAATTTTTTTCATCTGTTTTACCCGCTTTTTTCTGCGTTTGATAAAAAACCTCAAAGTTTAGACCTGTTACTGAAAGTTCTTGAAGGAAATGTGATACTATTAAGAGATGAAGTTATAAAAGAAAGTGGTAATATAAAAATTTATGGATTTGATTGTGAATCGGGTAAATTAAAATATTTTCCTGAGTTTGATTTTTCAGGCAATAGTTTTAAAATTGCACTTTCTCACTATCCTGAGGTAATTACAAAAATCATGGGTAAGGTTGATCTTGTTTTATCAGGACATACACATGGTGGACAGATTACTTTTTTTGGTATACCTATTGTAGTAAGAAGCAAAATAAAAAGAAAATTTGCAAAAGGATTGTCTTTACATAAAGGCACCTATTTATTTGTCAATAGAGGAGTGGGGGAAAGTTTTTACATCCCATTTAGATTTTTTTCACCCCCTTCAATAACCCTTATCAAGATTAAGGAGGGAACATGACTAAAATAAAGTTTTTGATTTTTTGCGTCTTGTTATCCATATTTTCCTTTTCCCATTCGCAGGATATATCAAAAGATTTAATACAATTGAACACACATTTAAAGAGGCAAAACTTTTACTCTGCCTCAGTTACTTCTCTTGGCTTAATTGATAAATTGCTTGTGTTTCTGGAGGGGGCAATGCTGGATTCGATTGTTAATATTGATGGTTATAAGCTTATCTATACTAATACCTTTTCAAGGATAATGCTTGAAAATGGAAATTATGATTTTGAACTATATTCACAGAAAAGATTTTCGAATGAAATATGTATATTAACCATAACTGTAGATGCCAGTGAGGATTCTTTTGAGAAAAATTATGGGCTTTATCTTTCATACGATTATCTGACAGAGAAAAAAAATTTTAAAAAGCTTGAGCTAACTAAAAGGGGAGAGAAAATCCCAGTTATTATTGAAAATTTGGGCGCTACTATGATATTCTTTACTACAAAAAATGAGCCATATAATGGTTTTATTGTAAGACATGAGTATAATTTTAATAAAAGATTAACTGATAAACAGGTTGAAGAAATAATTATGAAGGATTTAAACCAGGTTGCAACAGGTTTTTATAAAAATAAAATCAAAATTCTTTTAAGGTGAAATCCATAAAAAATGCTATTCAATTTAAATCATTTCTTATCTGTTCGAGTATTTTAATTCTGTCTGGCTGTTTTAGTACACTGCGACCAACAACTATATAATCTGCACCTTCTTGAGAGGCCATCTTTGGAGTCATCACTCTTTTTTGGTCGTTCCATTCATCTGATGAAATTCTCACACCGGGAGTAACTGTAATAATATCAGCAGAAATATTTTTTTTAAGTAATCTCACTTCATAAGGAGAACATACAAAACCCTTTAACCCCATCTCATAACCCATATTTGCAAGGTGGAGTATAAACTCTTCAAGGGGGTAGTTTACTTTAAGCTCATTTTTCAAAATTTCTTCGTCCATGCTCGTTAATACTGTTACTCCAAGAACCAGAGGCTTTCTAAAAGAAGAGTTTTTCATAGCCTCATTTACACCATCAAGTGAGGCTTTAATCATTTCTTTTCCACCAAGCAGGTGGATTGTAAACATATCAACTCCAATTTTTGTTGCAACATATGAAACACCCCTTACAGTGTTCGGAATGTCAAAGAATTTCAAATCAAGAAATACCATTTTATCCTTTTTCTTAATCTGCTCCACAATTGTATTTCCACATTCAGCATAAAGAATACTTCCAACTTTAAAACAACCTACATACGGAACAAGTTCATCAATCAAGCTGTAAGCCTCTTTTGAATTATTTACATCAAGTGCAAGAATGATTTTTGTTTTCAAAATTTCCTCCGAAAATATAATTAACCGGTAAATATTATAACATGAGAAAAAATTTTCAGGAAAATTTATGGAAAGATACTATATAATTTTTATAAAGCTTTTATTTACTTTTATTTTCTGTCTTAAGAATTTTTCTTTTACTTCTATTTATAAATATAAAATAGTGGAGATAAATCAAAAAGGCTTAAATAGTAGGCAGATAGCAGCGTTTACCAATTCGCTTATTTACAATTTCCTTAGATATAACTTCTTTTATTTAAATAATGAGGAAATGGAAAATCCTGATTATTTACTTTTTTTTGATTTTGAATTTCGGCCTTACAATGAGCAGTATCATTTAAGTGTTACGGTAAGAAGTTTTACAAATAAAAATTTTATCTTGGGAGATTCGATATATACCAGCGATCTCTGGGGAACACTCGGGTTTGAAAAGGCTGGAAAAGATTTTTCTAAAAGGATTTTTGATTTAATAAAGGGAAGAAGATTAAAAGATTATAGAGAAGTTGCTGATTATAGAAAATATTACACAAAAATTTCCAATGCAAATAGACCTGTTTTAGGTTATGAAATGTTCGATTTTATGAATTTTGGATTTCTATATAACGAAGGGATAAATTCAGAAAATAATTTTGGAGTTACTATTAAAATTCTTGAATATTCGAGAATCTTCATGGTTCCAAATACTCCACTGGGGATAGGTTTTGGGATTGGAATTCTGGATATTCATAATACAAACACCGGTGGAATTTTACCTCTTACAATCTATGTTCCAATTTATATTTTTCCTGACAATTATGAATTCAACAGAAAAAATATATTTCTGGCAGCTGAATGGTGTGGGCTTTTACCAAGATACAGTTATTATGATATAAGTTTAAGATTCTATTATAACGGCATTGGAGTAAAATTTGGATGGATGTATTATCCTGCTGTTAATGAAAATGGATTTTCTCGAAGTGAAAAGTATAAATTTTACGGTGGAATATTCTTTTATATTGGAAGTTTCAAAATTTATCTTGGTGAAAAAATACAGGGTGAAAAATAAATGATAATTTATGGTAGAAATTCAGTCTTTGAAGCAATAAATGAAAATATAAAGATTAAAAGAATATTTATTGATAAAAATAAAAAGAACAAGTTTGTTAATCTTATTAAATCTGCAAATGAGCTAAAAATCCCGCAAAGCTTTGTTGATGAAAAAGAAATTGAAAAAATCTCTCATTCAAGAAAACATCAGGGGATATGTGCTGAACTTACCCTGCCTGAGGAGATTATAGAAGATGAAAATCATTTCGAGATGAATGAAAGTATAAAAAAAATTCTTGTGCTGGACGGAATTACAGATACAGGTAATCTGGGAGCGATAACAAGGTCTGCTTTGCTTTTTGGTTGTGATTTAATCATTTTGCCAAAGGATAATTCTGCAAGAATAACACCCCAAACAATAAAGGCCTCTGCTGGAGCAATATATAAGCAAAAGCTTCTTTATGTAAACAATCTCAACAGCTGGCTTTTTAAAATTAAGGAAGAAGGATTTAAAATCATAGGTTTTTCTGTAGATGGATTGTCAAACCTTTTAGAAGTTGAAAAGCCAGAAAAAATTGTTTGTGTAATTGGCAGTGAACATAAAGGTTTAAGAAAATCCACAAAAAGACTCTGTGATAAACTTGTAAGCATCCCAACAACAAAAAAAATTGATAGTCTGAATGCTTCTGTAGCATCAGCTATTGTAATGTGGGAGTTATTTTTTAAAAATTAACTGTTTGCCAGTCCAAAAATAAACCAGCAACCAATTTTTCTTAAAACCTAAAAATTAACTCAATACCACCGAAAATTCCTGAAAAATCGATAGGAAATGTCCTTACCTCTTCACCATTAATCCTGAATGAAACAGAAGAATCAGTTATATCCACGGTTCTTTTTTCTCTATCTTCATCACTGCTCCTTTCTGTGAATTCTAACTGGTAAAATGGAGCAAAATAGAATGCGTAACCACCAAAGGCTCTAATTTTAAACCTCTGGGAAGGCTGAAAATTTAAAGTGAGGTTTGGTTTTAAACCCACCGTACCACCAGTCAATGCTAGATCTATATCTTCGTAAAAGGTTGTTCCTTTAATGGAAATCCCATCCAATCTGTCGTTTTCATAAGCACCAAGATATTTGTACAGACCAACAAAGGAAATATCACAACCAATTGTTGCACTTAATTGACCAAAGTAAAGTTCATATCCCAACCCAAGATCCACATTATATGCAAAAGGATTGCTAAAATATGCACCAAATTTTAAATCACCTAAAAGAGCATAGCCGATTTCTGCTTCAAAACTCAGTCCCATTGAGAATGCATAAAGAGACTTTGAAAATTTTTCTTTGCTAACGAAAGAAATATCTGGTGAGGTAAATAAAATCTCAAGGTTATCTGAACCCACCTTCATTGGTAATATGCCAGCCCAGATATTAAGCCTTCCGCCGGTCATAGGAGCTTCAACAAGCTGATCTCCAACCTGGGGGTTGCCTGAGATAATTGTAGCTATTGAATATTCTGTTTTTGTTTCTTTTACCCTGACATATCCAGCCGAAACCTTTTCAGTAAACTTCCCCATAAACTTTTCTTCTTTTTGGATGATATATTCATGACCGGGTCTTATACCTCTATTTTCTCCGAGTTCAAAATAAACCTGATTACCTTCTACTTTTAATACACCACTTTTTATTTTAAATTCTTCAAGTGTCCTGAGGTAAAATCCAAGACCTCCAATTGCCCCATCAACAGCACTCTGATAGGCTTCCATTGGATTTCTCTGGGATGTGGCTCTCTGAGATGAATTGTAAGTCTCAAGTAGTTTTCCTTCCGAGGTAACAATTTTAACAGAAATATTTACCACAGCCTCATATTCAGTAACAAATCTAACCTTTATTCTTCCTTTTTCCTTAGTTTTTACTTCAATCTGGTACTCTCTTGTATGAAAACCAGTTATGGTAGGGATAAAAATGAAAAATGAGTTTACAAGCTTTTCCATCTCCTGGGCCGGAATCACTACAACCCCCAGATCTTCATCCATATACTTTTGGTCTTTCATTAAAGCCTGTTTTTTTAATTCCTGAATCTTCTGGATAAACTTTTCTGCTGAGGTATAATCAAGTCTGTACTGATAACCTATAACCTCAAATCTTTTCATGGAGCTTAAAATTTCCATAAGTTTGTTGTCAAAATAGACCGCTGCCCCCGAGGGTAATTGATAAGTAGTGAAAACGGGAAAAACAGCTATTTCTTTCCTTTCAGACACCTCAGCTGAATAGCTGATATTAAAAAAGCTAATAAAAAAGATTAAAAATATCGAGATTTTTTTATACATAAATTCCTCCTGATTTATTTTTAAACAGAGTTTCCCAACTTTCAACTATTTCATCCATCATTTCATCAAGTTGTCGGTCAACCCTCTGAAAAGAAAGGTTTTTTTCATACCATTCGATTATTTCTTTTGCACCTTCTTCAAAGAAAATAGTTTGTTTAAACTCTGGAACCAGGCTCTTTATTTTTGAGTTGTCAAAAATTACGCTATGGGCTTTATCACCTAGCAAGCTTGCTCCCATTTTTGGATCAAACCCTGCGATTACTTCCGATGGAATATGAATAGAATTAAGCTCAACTTTTAATTCTCTGGCCATAAGACCATAAATTTGATTCCAACTTAAAAGCTCATCACCAGTTATATGAAAAGCCTCACCAATTGCCTCATCCTTACCTAATAATCCAACAAAACCAGTAGCAAAATCTTTATGGTGTGTGAGTACCCATAGTGATGTACCATCACCGTGAATAATTGTTTTTTTTCCTTTTTTCATCCTGTAAAGGGTGGTATATCCCCAATCAACCGGGATAAGGGTTTTATCGTAGGTGTGAGAGGGTCTGACAATAGTAACGGGAAAATCTGATTTTTTATACTCTTCAAGTAGAATTTTTTCACACTCTATTTTATCCCTCGAATATTGCCAGTAAGGATTCTCCAATGGTGTCTCTTCAGTAATCGGTAATTTTTTTATCGGTTTCTGGTAAGCTGAAGCAGAGCTAATAAATATATATTGCTTTACTCTGCCTTTAAAAATCTCAATATCCTGTTTTATGTGTTCGGGAACAAAGGCTATCCAGTCAACCACAACATCAAAATTATATTTTGATAAAATTTCTCTTGAAGATTCAAAATCTCTTATATCACCAATAATAGCTTTTGCCCCTTCTATTTTTCTGTGACTCTGTCCCCTATTAAAGTGATAAAGCTCAAATCCCTTCTTTAATACCAGTTCAGAACAGGCTGAACTTATTATTCCCGTACCACCAATAAAAAGAATTTTCATCTGTAAAATCTCCAGCTTTTTAATCAGTCTGTTTCTCGTAACTATTTTTATCATAACATCAAATTTTTTATTTTTCAAGAAAATCCCTTCGTTCCTGTGTCAAGTAAATAAAAGTCACAGGAAAACAAGATAGGCTGCCTCTGTCAGCCTCTCTGCTACGCTACAATCGTCCCTCTGGGCAAGTAACGCAAGAATTTTGGTCAAATCTCTCAGTAGTAAGAATCGGCAAAAACTCATCTTTTTACCAAAATTTCTCACTTTTTGTAAAAAAGTGGGTAAAACTTATATCTTCTTTCTTTTGTCTA
>FWPU01006790.1_pt1 | contig 22217 bp, 17 predicted proteins | sample 2228361 | NCBI WGS metagenome assembly FWPU01 (sample SAMEA103939777, study PRJEB20133) | metagenome
TGGTCGCTGCACTGGCAGGTATTGCCCCCGTTACACCTGTGCGCGCGGCGGGCGAGCAGTGGCTGGTCAAGGATCGCATCTCATCGGGCTGCTTCAGCGGCCAGACTTTTTTTGAAGTGGAGTTCCGTAACCTGACGCCCGGTGTGAGGTACTACGCCGATACCATCGTCAAAGACCTCGCCGGCATTGTCTACATGGACGAGTACTTCTCAGCTGTCTACCCCGGTCCGTTTGACAACGACTGGGGTGTCTTCGATGTGAACGATCGCGGCCTGCAGACCGGTTCGTTCCCCCTGCCCGCCGGTCAGGTGCTGGTGATGACTGTCACCCTGCGCGATCGCTATCGTCAACCGCTGTGGACGACCATCGTACACTTCACCTGCGACGGGGAAGACTTCGGCATTGCCAGCATCCCTGGCTGCGATCAGTTCATGCCTATCTCGTCGTCGTCGGTAGTGGGCACCTTCGTGCTAAACGCTCCGCTCTACTGGGCACCCGGCGAACTCGTGCAGCCCTACACTGAGATTCCGGCGGGTAAGACAGCCTGGGTGATCGGCGTTGATCCCAGCAGGCAGTACTATCAGATCGTGTGGGTGTGCGACGTGCTTTATGTGCCGCGCTACACCATGGGGCCGAACTTCGACTCCGTATGGACAGGCCGACCGCTGCCGACCGGCAACGGGCACTGAGCACCCCGAAGATCGCACAAATGCCCCGGTCGCTCTGGCCGGGGCGTTTTTGTCGGCGGGGTCGTCAGCTCTGACGCTGGAAGGTGATGAAGCGGGCGATCTCGCGGTCGGATAGCTCGCGGGGCGGCGTCACGAAGAAGTAGCCATCCGCCCACAGGGGCTGCCCGAAGGCCAGATCGGGGAACTCGGCGGCGCTGCGCTCGGCGGTGAGCGCCATCAGACGAGCCAACACCTGGTCTGGCTGGAGATTCTGAGGCACCGCGAGGGTCATCTGCACATAGTCGGTGTGAATGGCGAGCGCCTCCACCGTCCAGCCCTCCTGCTGCGCGAACTCATCCAGCCAGCCGGTCAGTTCCTGGGCGAACTCCCCGCGCAGTTCCAGGCGCGGGTCGTGCGGAAGCCACAGACAGGTGTAGCCAACTGTTGGCGCGGGCGGGGGTGGCGCAGGAGCTTCGGCCTCTGGGGCGGCGACTGCAGGGGAAGCGGCGGGTTCCGGCTCGGCGACCGCGGCCTGCGCCGACGGCGGCGAGGGACGGCGCGGCCTGGTGCGCGCGGCGGGCGGTTCCTCTGGCTGCGGCAGTTCCGGAATCAGGTTGAGCGACTCGCCCAGGCGACGCGCCTGACGACGGATGGTGCGCAGCGACGTATTGGCCCCAAAAACCATGCTGAGCACCATGTCACCTTCGACGGGCATACTATAAAGCAGGAATTCGCCTGCCTCCGGCAGGGTAATATAGCGGATGAGCGCGTCCGACTGGGCAAACGCCGTGCGCCAGGCCGTGTCCACGATCTCGAACAGGCGCTGCATGGCAGCAGGGGGTAGTTCTCCGGCGTGCGCCAGCAGCCGACCCGGTCGGCTGAGCATGGTCGCCTGAGCGGAGCTTTCCAGCGAATACTGCGTCAGATTCACAGCTATCTGTGCGATGTCTCTTTCGTCGTCGGCCTGGGCAGCGACTTCCTCGCCGCCCAGGAGGCGCGCCGCTTCTTCGACCGGCACGGCGATCAATCCTTCCTCTTCCGGCGGCACGACCGGCGCGGGCGGCTGTTCCGCTTCCCAGGCCGGTGCGGGCACCGCCTCCTCACGCTCCGCCCCGGCGATCCCCTGCATCGTGGCGGCGGGCATCTGTTCGGGCGCGGCGGGTTCGTCGGCCAGGGGCCAGGGTTCGACCTCAGCCAGGGGTTCGGCGGTCACCGCGCCCGCTTCCGGGCCGATCTCCGCCGCTTCTTCCCAGGTCAGTTGGGGCGCAGACTCAGCGCTGGGCGGAGTGAACGCTTCCTCGTCCGCTTGCGCGAACTGCCAGGCGTCGGGCGCGGCCTCGGCGTGCACGCCCGCGTAAAACAGCCCGGTGATGTCCATGTCGTCGGCGCTCCTGCCAGGGGCAACGTCGGCCAGCTCGCGCAATTCGTCGGGCACGTCCATCTCCTGGGAGGGCACCCCCAGATTGAGATCAACGCCTGCGTCTGCGCTCTCGTCTGCCAACGAACGCGCTGACGGCTGCGTATCCTCAGCGCCGCGCAGGGCCTCGCCCTGCAGCCGGTCAAAGATCGCCTCCAGGTCGCGGGCGTCGGCCAGGCGCGTGCCCTTGCCCCACGACGGCAGCGGTTTGAGGCGCGGCTGACGCGGCAAGACTGGCGGCAACTGCTCTTCGATCTCGGCCAGCAACTGCGACAACGAGAAATCGTCGCCCGCTTCAGCGCTGCTGACCGCGGTGAGCGCCGCCGTCGCCGGATAGTGGCGCGAGTCTTCTTCGGCCAGCGGCGGTTCGACGAAAGCTTCGGGTTCGGAGGAAGGCTTCACCGGCACGTCGAACGGTTCTGGCTCCGGCTCGGTCAGCCAGGCAGGGGCTTCTTCGGCGGCCATGGCCTCCGGCGCGACCAGGTCGGCGGGGTCGGGTTCGACGCTCGCGCTCGCTGGTCGGCTGTAGCTCGGCTCGTCGTACTGCGTCTCGTCCACCTCTTCGCCCGCCAGCGCCGCCAACACCCCCTCGAAGGACGGTTCGAACAGCCCGCCGATCACTTCGCCGATGGTGGTGTCTTCGGGGGTTGTTTCGTCGGTTGGCTCTGCGGGGCCGGCGCGACGGATGGCGTCCAGCACGTAGTCTATGGCCGACTCGCCGTCGGAGGCCAGCTCAAGCTGACCGGAGTCGGCGGCGATGGACGCCAGCAATTCCTCCAGGCGCGTGCGGCGCTGCAGATTCATATCGGGATCGCGCAGGGACTCCACCAGATCGTGGAAGGCACGGTCGTCGGGCGAACGCTCGTAGTGTTCCGGCGGAGTCTGGGCCACAGCGTCGAGCACGTCGCCGAACTCCGTGACATCCGGCTCGCCAACATGCGTGGCCAGGAATTGCCGCACGCCCTCCAGATCGTGTGGGGGCACGGTCGGTGTGTCGTCGCGATGCACTGGCGGTTCAGGAAGCGGTCTTTCTGCCTCATCCCAACCTGCCGCGCCGAGCAGTCTCTCGAACGTGCCGGTATCGGGCAGTTGACGGGTCGGCTCCGGCTCTTGCTCTTCGTCGAGGGCGCGAGTGGGAGGCGGTTCGGTCTCCTGCCAGTCGTCGAACAGCAGAGTGGCCCCGCTTGCTTCCTGCTGATCCAGCAGGCGGGTCGTGCCCTGTTCGGCGTCCGCCTCCTCCAGCAACCAGGTAGTGGGTAACTGGCCCGGCCACTCCAGCGGCGGTGCGCCCTGCTCGGCTGGCGCTCCGCTCTCGTCCAGCAACAGCGTCGAGGGGAGTTCCTCGTCCTGATCCAGCAGGCGGGTCGTGCCCTGTTCGGCGTCCGCCTCCTCCAGCAACCAGGTGGTGGGTAGCTGGCCCGGCCACTCCAGCGGCGGCACTTCCTGACCCTGTTCCGGCGCGGTGGCAGATGCTTCCGGCTCAAGGGCGGGCGGGGCCAGGGGCGGGATGGTCTCCCATTCGCCGTCGTCTTCCTGAACGCGCCCCAGCCGACCCGTCTGCAGGCGGTCGAAGACCTCGAACTCGGCCAGCAATTCGCTCATGTCCGGCGCGGCAGGCATGGGCGCTGACTCCTCAGGGGCGGGCGCTTCGTCCGGCCCGTCCAGATCGTGCAGGCCCTGCTGAATGAAAGCGGCTTCCTCCGGGCTGAACAGGCGCGTGGGCGGACGGACAGCGGGCGCTTCCTCGTCAGCGGCGGGTTCGGCGGGCGAAGCTGACCCGAAGACGGGCAAAACAGGCGGGGCGAACTCGTCGGCGATCTCTCCCTCCGGCGGGGTGATCACCGGCCCCTCGACCCGCCCGATGATCTCCCCCAGATAGGCGATCAGTTCGCGGGCGGTGAACGGCTTGGGGATGGCCCCCTGCACGTCCATCGCCTCGGCCAGGGCGGCCTCGGCCTCGTCGCGCGGCATCATGATCACCGGCAGATCGGGACGCACCTGATGGATCATGCGCACCAATTCCTGCGGGGCCATGTCTACTGGCTCGAAATCCACCAGCGCGGCGTGATAGGTGCTGTGCAGCAAGGCCTCGTGCGCGGCCTGACCATTGGCGGCCAGGTTGACGCGAAACTGACCGGTGCTCTCCAGCGCCCCCTTGAGCGTGACAATGAAGGAAATGTCGGAGTCAATCAACAACAGCCGCGTGATCATGGCCCGCCCGCCGGTTGCCTCTTCAACTATCCCCATTGTACTGCGGGGTCAGGCTCAGGGCAATTGGGGTGGAACAAGCCAGGAACAGAGACCGCTCTGCGGCGGCCTACGGCTCGACGGTCGGGACTGACGCTGACGCGGGAGGAAATTACCAGATGGTGTGGAGATTCGCAGCCTGGATTTTTGCGTCGCGGCTGATGACCGGCACCTGCAAATGCAGGGCCGTCGCGGCAATGATGCGGTCGGGCATATCGGGCACGTCAGCGCGAGAGATATGCTGGAGCGCCAGGATGATTTCGATATTCAGAGGTATTTCGACAAAAACGCTCTGTGGAGACCGGATCTCCGCGATCATGCGCGCCAGCGTTTGGCGAGGCACACGATCTTTTTCGACCAGGTAGACAGTCTCCACCAGGGTGATGACCGACACGCCGATATCGTCACCTGCCTGGGTAGCACTATCAATGGTCTGCCTAGCTCTCTCAGATAGACGACGGTCGGCATCAAGGTACCAGATGAAGCTGTGGGTGTCCGTCACGGCGACGATCATCTACCGATGTCCTCACGAGGGAAACCTTGCCACATCTCCTGCCGCACCTGATCGATATCCTCACTGGAGATATCCAGTTTCAGATCGGCCAGCACGCCGTAAGATGACTTCCTGGGCTGCTCTTCCGTTTCCTCGACCAGCGTAGGCGCGATCTGAGCGATCAGGCGGGCGCGCTCGGCCCGCGAAAGCTGCATGGCCAGCCGGTACACCGTCTCATAAGATAGCGTGCGCTCGGCCATCGTTGCCTCCTCCAATGCCGTCTCACTCTCTCATTATACGACATGCGCACCGTATCTGCGCCTGACACCAGATCGCGCAGTTGTGAGCGCACCGCCCTTACCGCTACAATGAGGGTACGCCCGCAGCGGGCGTCTGTGACCGGATGTTGGCGAGAGGACGGAGCGAGTATGAGCGCCATCGGTGCTTTCACCTTTGTTCTGCACAGTCACCTGCCCTATGCGCGGCTGGCCGGTCGCTGGCCGCACGGCGAAGAGTGGATTCACGAAGCGGCCAGCGAGACCTATATCCCCCTGCTCTGCGCCCTCTACGATCTGCGCGACGAAGGCGTGCCCTACCGTCTGACGATCGGCATCACACCGGTGCTGGCCGAGCAACTGGCCGACCCCGACGTGCTCGATCATCTCGACGAATACCTGGACGACAAGATCGCCCGCGCCAAGCAAGATGTGCTGCGCTTTCGCGGCGAGCAGGAGGCGCAGCCTGTCCCCCGCGAAGAGGCCGAGGAAGGCGAGTTGCCACCGGTGGATCGCGCGGCGGTCAGCGCGACACTGTCCGCCGCGTCACCGCGTCCGGCGGGTCATCCTCACCTGGAGTATCTGGCCCGTTTCTACCTGGCCTATTACGAGCGGGTCAAGGATGCGCTGGATCGGCGCTTTGGGCGCGACCTGATCGGCGCGTTCAGGCGGCTGCAGGACGAAGGGCTGATCGAGATCATCACCTGCGCGGCGACGCACGGCTACCTGCCGCTGCTGGGCACCGATTCGGCCATTCGCGGGCAACTGCGGACAGGGGTGCAGAGCTACCGGCGCTTCTTCGGGCGCGCGCCGCGCACCATCTGGCTGCCAGAGTGTGCCTATCGCCCCGCCTACTATGAAGAGGACGGCACGATCCGCCCCGGCATCGAGTATTTCCTGGCCGAACAGGGTCTGCGGCTGTTCTTCAGCGAGACACACCTGATCACCGGCGGCGCGCCAGTCGGCGTGGCGGCGGGCGAGGCCATCGGGCCATATGGCGAGATCAAGCGGCGCTACCTGGTGCCCATGTCCGCCGCGCCCATGCCCGCGCAGCCGCTGACCACCTTCCGCGCCTACTACGTCAGCGACACCACCGCCGGCCCGCAGGCCGACGAGCACAGCGGCGTGGCGGTCATCGGGCGCAACAACGAGACCGGTCAGCGGGTGTGGTCGGCGCAGTGGGGCTACCCCGGCGACTTCGATTACCGCGAATTCCATCGCAAGGACGGCATCAGCGGGCTGCAATACTGGCGGGTCACCGGCGCGAAGGTAGACCTGGGCGACAAGGACTTCTATCATCCAGACTGGGCCGAACACAAAGTGCGCATGCACGCGCAGGACTTCGCCGCGCTGGTGGAGCGCATCCTGCAGGCGCAGTGGGATCACGGCCTGGGCTATGGCATCATCGCCTCCAACTACGATACCGAGCTGTTCGGTCACTGGTGGTTCGAGGGCGTGGACTGGCTCAAGGAGGTGTTGCGTCTGCTGGCCGCCAACCCCAAAGTAGACCTGGTGACCGCCTCCGAGTATCTGGAACAGCACCCGCCTCAGCAGGTGATTCACCTGCCGGAGGGCAGTTGGGGCGCGGGCGGCACGCACTTCACCTGGGACAACAACGAGACACACTGGATGTGGGCGCCCATTCACGACGCCGAGCGGCAAATGCAACGCCTGGCCGATCGCTACCGCGACCGCTATGAAGACGACGCCCTGCGCAGCGTGCTCAATCAGGCCGCCCGCGAGCTGGTGTTGCTGGAAAGCTCGGACTGGCCCTTCCTGGTGACGACGGGGCAGGCGCGGCAGTACGCCGTGCAGCGCTTCAGTCAGCACCTGGAACGCTTCCTGGCGCTGGCGCACAGCGTCGAGCGGAGTCAGCCAGACGTGACGCTGGCGGCGCAACTGTGGGAGAAAGACCGGCTCTTCCCGGACATTGACTATCGCTGGTGGTGCAGCGGGTAGCTAATAGCTGTAAACTGTCAGCTTTCAGCGCTCAGCCTTCCGCTTCGGCTGCGGGCCAGTGACTGTTTGCTGACAGCGCTATGCGAACGTCCAGCGTGTGGCATCGTCCGGAAAGCGTGTCCAGGCGAAGGCTGTATGCAGGCGCAGCATCCAAATGGGCACGCCATGCTCCATACCATATTTGGCCAGATAGGCAGCGTCCAGGCGGGCAACCAACGGATGTGCGGGATCGTCAAGGCGTGTCACGGTGCCCTTCAGGATGACTGCCTGCTCGCTATCGTCCAGGTGAACTACTACGCGCGGATTGGCAGACAGGTTGCGCGACCAGCGCGTTTGCGGGCCGCCGCCAAAGTAGAGCGTCTCATCCAGCCACACGCCCCACACTGGCACGGCGTGCGGCACGCCATCGGGTGTGGCGGTGGCAATCCAATAATTACGCGACTGCGCCAGCCGCTCGACTACATAGCTCCATGGCAACGTACCTTCGACCTGCTGGGGAATGCCGTAACCGGGCACATAAGGACGACTCACTGCTGGGCGGCGTTCGCTCGGAGATTCAGACGGGGGCAGGGAAGGGTGCGTCATGTTCCTCGCTCCTTGATAAGTTGCCGGTGCTCCATTATAGCGTAACATCGCGCGTAGCCCGCGTTTCCAGAGCCGCTGAGAAGCTGAGCGCTGACGGCTGATGGCTGGATCGCCCGCTCCGTTGCACGGGTAGCAGTGTGCGTCTATCATCAACAGATGGGGAGATGTACACACTGTCGGGGACAGGAGGCAACCGCATGGCCAGGAAACACAATCACAAGCGCTCACTGGCAGACCCGCCAAGCATGACGCTGGGCATTGACCTGGGCGGCACCAAGATTCTGGCCGCCGTAGTGGACGAGCAGGGGCGTATCCTGGGCGAGGCCAAGCGCAAGACCCGCGCCGAGCGCGGTGTGGACGAGGTGATCGCCCGCATCGCCAAGACCGCTGAGGAAGCCGTTGCCAATGCGCACCTGGATATGAGCGCGATCGCAGCGGTGGGCATCGGCGCGCCCGGCGTGGCCGATCACCTGACCGGCGTGCTGGAGTTTGCCCCCAACCTGCCCGATTGGACGAACGTCCCGCTGGGAATGCGCCTGCAGCAATTGCTGGGCGTGCCGGTGCTGGTGGAAAACGACGTGAACGCGGGCACCTATGGCGAAGCTACGGCGGGCGCGGCCAGGGGCTATGGTTCGGTAGTCGGGGTCTTTCCGGGGACGGGCATTGGCGGCGGCATTGTGCTCGACGGCAGGCTGTGGCGCGGCGCACGCAACGCCGCTGCTGAGATCGGGCACATGGTGGTGCTCATTGACGGGCCACAGTGCGGCTGCGGGCGGCGCGGTTGCATCGAGGCGCTGGCCTCGCGCACGGCCATCGAGCGCGACATCCTGGGCGAAATTCGCGGCGGGCGCTCTAGCCTGGTGACACAATGGATTGACGTGGAACGCGAGCCAATCACCAGCGGGGTACTGGCCCGCGCCCTGGAAGAAGGCGACACAGTGATCAGCGATGTGATGGCGCGGGCGGCGTATCATCTGGGCGTCTTCACCGCCAGCCTGGTCAACGCGCTCGATCCGGAATGTATCGTCTACGGGGGCGGGTTGATCGAAGCCTGCGGACGCTTCCTGCTTCCTATCATCCGCAGCACGACTTACCGCTACCTGATCCGCCCGGTCGCGCCAGAGAACCTGCCCATCCTGGAAGCGGCATTGGGCGACAACGCCGTGGTCATTGGCTGTGCCATGCTCGCCGGTCAGCATGTGCAGGTGCTGGGGGAATGATCAAATCACCGCCCCCTGAAAGGCAGGCGGTTGGCCAGCAGCGCCGACAGATCGAGCTGCAGCAGTTGGCGCGACTGCGTCGAGCGCGCCTCGACCGGTTTGAAGGGCAGATGGATGGTGAACTCGCTGCCCACGTCTATCACGCTCTCCACCGACACATAGCCGCCGTGCACTTCGGCGAAACTCTTGACCAGGCTCAGCCCCAGGCCAGTGCCGCTGACGTGTGCATAGCGCGGGTCTTTGACGCGCACGAACGGTTCCCAGATGAGGTCTAGCTTGTCGGCGGGGATGCCATAGCCGTTGTCGCGCACGCGCACCACGGCGTAATCCCCTTCCACTCCCAGCGATACCTCGATGCGCCCGCCGTCCGGCGTGTACTTGATGGCGTTGGTGATCAGATTCTCAACCGCCTGCAAGACGAGCACTGCGTGTCCCATCATGGTAGGGAGTTCGGAAACATGACAGGTGTAGGTGAGCGTCTGATGCCGCTTGCGGGCTTCGTCTTCGTTGCGCTTGACGGCGCGCTCGACCAGCGTCGTCAGCTTATAGGGCGTCATCGTGTCGTGTCCCAGCGACGAGGCCATCTCCAGGTCGGTCACGTCGCGCACCAGCGCTTCCATACGCTCCAGGCTGCTGATCAACATGCGCTTGAGCATCTGCCGCTGTTCGGGCGTGATATCCGGCTCGTCGAGGAGCTGAACGGGGTTGTGCGCCAGCATCAGCAGATTGCCCAGATCGTGGGTGAGCACGCGCGTCAGGTTGGCCTTCATGCGGTCAATGCGACGCATCTCGGTCACATCCTGGGCGACGGCAACGTACCCCTCCACTGCGCCTTCGGGCGACTGAATGGTGGCAACCTGCAGCACATACTCTCCCGCGCGCCCTAGCGAGACCTCCACGGTGCGGTCGAGCGTGTCTATCAAAGTGTGCAGAGGTGGTGCGTCTTCCGGCAACAGGCTTTGCAACACATCCAGCACGCGCTCGCCCTGGATGCTCTCGAACGACAGGCCCCACCGTTCCAGCACGCGCTTGGCCTCGCGGTTGGCCAGTTGGGCGCGACCCTGCGCGTCACAGACGATCACCAGGGCGGGCGTGTGATTGAGCACCGCCTCCAGATGACGCTGTTCATGGCGCACGGCGGTGTGTAGCTGCGCTTTGGCAATGGCGGTCGCGGCCTGCGGGGCCAGCATCATCAACACGTCCTGAATGTCCTGCAGGTCTACCAGACCGCGCCGCTCGCGTATCACCTGCAGCACGCCCAGCACCATCCCCCGGTAGAGCAGCGGCACGCCGAACCAGACCGCGTCGGGGGGCACTGCCTGATACAGCGTGCCGGTGACGCCGCGCCAGTCGTGCGGGCCGGTGAGCACCTGCGGTCGCCCGGTGCTGGCGATGCGGCTGGCGTATTCGCCCCCGAAGTCAATCTGCCGCCCCACCAGGCTATCGGGCAGGTTATAGACGGCACTGACCACCAGGCTGCGGTCGGGCTGCAGCAGTTGCACCATGCCCGCCAGCCCGTCCACCAAGCGCACAGCCTCTTCAACGATGCGCGCCAGCACCGTCTCGATAGCCAGATCGTCGGCGATCAGCCGCGCCACCTGGCTGACAGCGCGCTGTCGTTGCTCGACGCTGTTCAGCCGCAGGTAAAGTTGAAAATTGCGCACCGCCGTGGCCACCTGTGCCGCGAAGAGGCGGCCCAGTTGCAGGTGCGCGCCGTTGAATTGTCCGGGCCGGTCGGAGAAAAAGGCGACAAAGCCGATCAATCGCTGCCCGACGACCATGGGCAGGCGCATGTACGACCATGCCTCCGCCGCCGCTGCTTCTCGCACGCGAATGGCCGAGGGCAGCATATCCGGCAGCCGCTCGCGCAACAATACCTCGTCGGACAGGTAGGCCAGCCGCTCTTCGGGGGGCAACGACTGCAGGTGCTCACGACAGACAGTGAGGTATTCTGTGGGGACGCCCAGATGCAGCGCGTCGGTCAGTTCAGAGTAATCTTCGGAAGTCAGCAGCACAGCGATATCGTCAGCGTCCACTGCGGTGCGCCCGATCTCGCGCAGGTCGCCGACAATGTCCATCGTATTGAGCGCGCCAGAAATGGCGAAAGAGGCCTGCAGCAACCCTTCCAGGTAGCGAGCGCGCGTGCGCAGTGCCGCGTAGTCGCCGCCGGTGGTGTGATGCATGGCCCGCTCAGTCAGATACTCGACGCTAGATAGCAAGTCTTCGGGCGAAACATCGGGCAGGACATAACGATCCACTTCCGGATAGGGCGGCGTCGTCGGCCAGGTAGCCATGTCGTGATTGGCGATGAGGATCAACCCGGCGTGTGTCCAGCGATGCCGGACTTCGCGCAACACCGACCCGATATCCACATCCTGCAACGCGGCATCGAGCACCAGGCAGCAGGCCATGCCCAGTTCGATGGCCCGCAGGGCAGCGCGCGGCGTCAAGACATGCACCACATCGGCTTTTTCGGCGATAGTATGCAGGAGCGGCGTCGGCGGGCCAAGCCAGATCACCGTACAGCGGTCTCCGGCCCCCTCATTCAGCGGATCATCCATGAAGTCCGCCCTCGACAGAAGTCTACAGGCGCGCCCTCCTTCGCTCCCGCGACGAGGGAGCGCTTCCCACCCGTTTGCCCTCAGTATAGCATGAAGGCTTGCAGCGCAAAACCGGTTGGGTCGCTCTTCACACCCTCGAAGTGTGAAAAATCTTTCGTCATTTCACAATAATACTTATAGTATTAGACTAACAGCCAGTTGATTTTACGCGGATTTTACGTCCTGCCCGCGCCATACGCGACCATTGGCGCTATAATTGATATGAACTATGCACACAGTCTGGTCGGAACGGCCAGCGGGAGAAGCCAAGCGTGAACATTTACCGTCCTCAACCTCAGGCAAGCGCATTGGGCACGCGCGTAGACCTGCGCGCGGTGATGAAAGAGGTCTATCTGTGGATGACGCTGGGATTGCTGACCAGCGCCATCGTCGCGACGCTGTTCGCCGTCACCGGCCTGACGGCGGCGATCTTCCCCGTGTTGATCGTCGCGCCCTTCGCGCAGATCGGGTTGGTGTGGTATCTCAGCGCGCGGATTCAGCGTCTGGAAGCAAGCCGCGCCACCAACCTGTTTCTGCTCTTCGCGGCGGTGATGGGCGTGTCGCTCTCCACCGTCTTCTACTGGGCCGAGCTGACGGACATCTACCTGGCGCTGTTCGCCACGGGGGCCATGTTCGGCGCGATGAGCATCGTCGGCTATACCACCGAGATGGACCTGTCGCGGCTGGGCAGTTTGCTCTTCATGGCGCTGATCGGGCTGATCGTCGCTTCCGTCGTCAACCTGTTCTGGGCCAGCGAGACGCTCTACTGGCTGGTGAGCTACGCTGGCGTGCTGATCTTCGTCGGTCTGACGGCCTACGATACGCAGTGGATCAAGCGGCAGGCCGAGGCGCTGGAATTGCAGGGCGTCAACAGTGGCGCGGCGTTGGTGCGTCAGGTGGCGATCATCGGCGCGCTGAAGCTCTATCTGGACTTCATCAACCTGTTCCTGTATATCCTGCGCATCGTCAGCCGCGAGCGGTAACCCCCCGATAGAGGACATCACAGGCCCTGGCGAACACCAGGGCTTTTTTTCTCTCCCCTGCCTGGCCAGTTGGTTTCATGCTACGATCTGACACGTTGACAACGCATCCTCACTGGAGCCAACCCCATGAACAACGACGCCAAAGCCCTCACCCAAAAGCAGTTCGGCGCTCACGCCGAAGGCTACGTCACCTCGCCCACCCATCGCGCGGGCTACAGCCTGGAGCGCCTGATCGAGCTGCTCGCGCCGCGCGCCGGTCAGCGCGCGCTCGATCTGGCCACGGGCGGCGGACACACTGCCCTGGCCCTGGCGCGCGCCGGAGCCTGGACCGTGGCGGGCGATCTCACACAGCCGATGCTGCACGCCGCGCGCGCCCATCTGCGCGAGCAGGGAGCCGCCCAGGTGAGCTTCGTGCGCCTGGACGCCGAAAACCTGCCCTTCGAGTCGGCTTCGTTCGATATGGTGACGTGCCGCATTGCGCCGCATCACTTCCCCGATGTGGCGCAGTTCGTGCGCGAATGCGCCCGTGTGGTGCGGTCCGGCGGCCTGGTGGGCGTGGTAGATCAGCTCTCCCCTGCCGATCCGCGCACCGCGCACTATGTGAATGCCTTCGAGCGCCTGCGCGATCCCAGTCACATCTGGGCCTACAACCGCGCCGAGTGGGAAGGGTTCTTCGTCGGGGCGGGTCTGACGATTCTGCACTACGAGGAGTTCGCCAAGGAACAGACCCTTGTCTCGTGGGCGGCGCTGATGGGCTGCGACGCGGACACGGTCACCCGCCTGCGGGCGATGCTGGTACAGGCCCCTGCCCCCGTCGCCGCCTGGATGGAGCCGCGCGATGTGCATACGCCCGATGCTCGCTTCCACATCCGCCAGTTTCTGCTCATCGGGCGGCGGGAGGGCTGAGAAGCACTCGCGTTCATGCTACAATGGGACTGGGAGAGGAGGGCAAATCATGCTGAAGACGGTGTGGATTAAGAACTTTCGCGGCTTCACCGATCTGACTCTTGACAATCTGGAGCGGGTGAACCTGTTGGCTGGCGCGAATGGCACCGGGAAAACGGCTGTCCTTGAAGCGCTCTTTCTGCATGTCGGGGCGCACAATCCAGAAATCGGGTTGCGCATCAACATCTTCCGTGGCTTGACAGCTTTCAAAGCCGATCTCGATGACCTGTTTGCTCCCCTTTTTCACCGATATGCCTTCGAACCAGCCGTTGAAATCTCTAGTTATGATGAGCAGGGAACTGAGCGTTCTCTAACCATACGCCTGTCCGAAAGTTCGCTGGCACCGGCGGGACCATCGAATGGCAACGACCGCCCGGATTCTCTTTCGAGCGCGCTGAGTCCCCGCGAGGTGCGCTTCGAGTACGAAGACAGTGAGGGGAAGCGCGCGGTTGCCAATGGCTGGCTAACCAATGAGGGGTTGCGCGTACAGGCGGGAAAACCCTGGGGCGGACAGGCTATCTTCCTGGCGACGCGCTATCACAGTCCTGCTGAGGATGCTCAGCGCTTCAGCGAACTAGCTGTACAAATGCGACAGCAGCCCCTGGTGGAGTCCCTGAAGCTGGTTGAACCCCGCCTGTCCAGTCTCAGTGTGCAGGCTATGGGCAATATGGCCCTGATATACGGTGATATCGGTCTGGGGCGTTTGATCCCGGTTGATCTGATGGGACAGGGAACGAGCCGCCTGTTATCCATCATGCTGGCGATCGTCAGTCAACAGGCCAGTATGGTGCTCATAGACGAAATCGAAAATGGTCTGCACCATTCTGTGATGGCTCAGGTATGGACTGCTATCGCCAAAGCGGCGCGGGCGGCAGACGTGCAGGTTTTCGCTACCACGCATAGCTGGGAATGTCTGCGTGCTGCTCATGAAGCCTTCAGCCAGGATGTGCAATATGACTTCCGCCTGCATCGTCTGGAGCGAGTGGACGATGAACTTAGGGTGAGGACGCTGGATCAGGAGACGCTGGATACGGCACTCAAGGCTGGCCTGGAGGTGCGCTGATGGCGCAACCAAGCCTGTTGCCCGAACCTATTGTCCAGCGCAAACTCATCGTAGTCGAGGGACCCGATGATCGGCGTTTCTTGGGAGCATTGTGTCGGCACTTAGGGCTGGGGATGGAGTTCCAGATCATACAGGCTCATGGCAAAGACAAGTTGGGGCCGCTCTTGCGCGCATTGCCGCTGGCGAGCGGTTTTGCCCAGGTCGAGACGCTGGCCGTATTCCGCGATGCCGACGACGACCCCCTGGCAGCCTTTCAATCGCTATGTAACCACCTGCATCGCGCCGGTTTGAACGCCCCCTCCCAACCTGCTCTAGTCGTGCCCGGCAAGCCCTCAGTGGGCATCTTCGTCTGGCCCGACTGTCACAGCCCTGGTCAACTGGAGTCTTTGTGCCTGGCAGCAATCTCCGCGGAACCGGTCATGGACTGTGTGACTCATTACATGGACTGCCTGGCGCATACCCGACCGACGTTGCCACAATCTGCTGACAAGGCCCGGTTGCATGTTTTCCTGGCTTCGTGCAACAAGCCTGGTCTGCGACTGGGAGAAGCGGCTGAAGCGGGCTACTTTTCCTGGGATCAACCCGTCTTTGAACCGCTCAAGCGCTTCTTGCAGGGTTTGTAACCCTAGAGGCTGTTATGAACTTTTGCACAGTATCTTCCCCTCACCCCTGCCCCCCTCTCCCTCGCGACTGCGTGCGGGGCGAGGAGACTTGCACGCTCTCACGCAAGTGCTCCTCTTCTCCCCGCCTTGCGTGGGAAAAGGAGCCGGGGGATGAAGGGGAAAAGTACACTACACGCCCTAGCGCCTGCCAGCGATCTCTGCCAGCAAGTGGGCCGCGCGGGGCGGGCCGCCCAGGGCGGCGAATTCCTGCGCCAGGGCGCGCACCCGTTCCAGCACCCATTCCGTCGAGGTGATCGCCCGCACCGCGTCCACCAAGTGCCCGCGCCGGGCGTCCAGCGGCGTTAGCTCCAGGCCGACCTTGGCCTGGCGAGCGCGGCGGGCCTGCCCGCGCTGATCGGCGGCGTGAGGCACGATCACCTGGGGGATGGCGTGTACGATCGCCGCGTGTGTGGTGCCCATGCCACCATGATGCACAATCACGCGCAGGCGCGGCAGTACCTGATCGTAATCCACCCAGTTGAGCAGGCGCGTGCCGCCGGGCAACGCCGCCTTCAGCCGCTCCTTCTGCGCGGGTGCGAGGGGGCCAGGGCCGATCACCACAATGGGGATCATGTCTGCCGCCGCGACAGCCTGCGCGCCCTGGGCAAAGAAGGCGAGATCGCCGGTGAAAGTGCTGCCCAGGGTGACCATCCCCAGCGGCTGATCGGGCGGGATGTCGGTCAGCCATTGGGGCGGGTCGTCGCGCGGGGGCGTGACGCGCCCGCCCACAAACTCGGTCTGTGGCAGAACGGGTTCGCCCTGATGCCAGGTGGGGCTGAAGTAGCTGATATGCAACAGCGGACTCTGGATGCTGGGAGCCGGTCCGTCACTGAAATTGACGCCTCGCAAACCGAACTGCTCGCACAGCCGATCGATCCGTGATTTCGCTTCGGCCCCAAGCTGACGCTGAACGTAGAGCATCTGATCTTCGTCCAGGGGCGGGCCAGACGCCCACCCGCCGACGATCAGCGGCACGTCGAGCATTTCCGCAGCCAGCGCCGCTGCCGCCAGAAACGGATCGGTCACGATGACGTCCGGCGCACCCACACGCTCGGCCAGATCGCGCAACGCCTCGGCACCCTGAGCCACCAGGTCGGCGCTGAGCCAGGTATCGAGCGCGCGGCGATAGCGCAGCGTGACCATGTTCTCGTTGACGAAGTTGGCCATGGTGGGCAATGGTGGCGGAGGCCAGCGCCAACCAGTGTACGGGATGGCCGCGAAGGGCACGCCAGCCTGCGTCACCAGCCCGCCGATGCGCTCCTCCGATACCCACAGCACCTCGTGACCGGCATCGCCCAGGGCCTGCGCCGTCTTGAGCAGGCCGCCCCAGTCCAGATGACCCGGCAACGGTGCAGACGTAAACCAGAAGCGGGCCATCTCTACGCCTGCAGGTACTGGATCAGCTCAATCGAATTGCCGTCCGGATCGCTGATGCCGCCCACGATGGCTTCGTCGGTGACGTGAATCTCGCCCAGCTTCTGCCCACCAGCGGCGATGGCGTGGGCGACGATTTGCCACACGTCCTCAACCACGATGCGCAATTGCTGACGATTCTTCTCCGCCTCGATCTGCGTGATGCTGTTGGGGCAGAAGAACAGTTCCAGTTGACCCAGCCGCCCCACGTGAAAATCGAACTCGCTATGCGGATCAGCCAGCATCAGGCCGGCTCCGAACACAGCGTTGTAGAAGTTCACCATGGCCGGCATATTGTTGACGGCCACCGTGATGCGATCTATGTACACTCTCATGCTGATATCTTTCCTCAAGGCTATCGGCTACCGTGCCCATGCCGCCAGATGGCCGGGGCGGACGGCAGTGCTACAATCGAACCAGCCCAGCCACACAGAAAGGAGCGGCACATGAGCGCCATGCAGCGATGGGAATACTGCGAACTACGCCAGGAGATCACGCAGGGCGTGATGCACCGTCAATACATTCTATTCTACCGGGTGGGCCAGCCCAGTGAAGAGGTGAGTTTCGTACACCGCGACAGCGCTATCGCCCAGCTTGGCCTGGAAGGCTGGGAGATGGTCAGCACCGTCGGTTCCTTCGCCCAGGACAGCACCGGCTTTCGCGTCTTCTTCAAGCGCCCCCTGTTGCCCGGTCGCTGAGCGCTCTGTCACCGTCGCCGGTTGCGACTGCCGGTGCGCCGCCGTCGCCCGAACAGAATGCGCCAGAACAGCCCCAGGAACTTTTCCAGCAGCGGGATCTCCGCCACCACGCCCAGCACGGCCAACACTGTCCCCGCAACGCTGGACTGCGGGACGGTGAACAGGCCGAACACATAGTTCGCCTCTACCTGCAACGCCTGCCCCCAGATGGGCACATTGGTCGGGCCGGGCGGCTGACCGGGTTTGGGCTGCCAGCTTATGGACAGTCCCAGCGAAATGACCGCCTTCCCGGCGCGGTCGGCGGTGAGCATCCAGCGCCATTCGGCTTCGCCGCCGCGCTGCAAAGGCTGGACTGCCGGGCTGACCGCCTCGATCCTGAAGTCCGGCGCGACAATGGACGCGGTGACGAGGGCGTCGTGCGTGGCGTAGCGGTCAGTCAGCAGGATCGGCGTGGCCATCACCTCATTGTCGGCAATCTCCGCCACAGGCTGCAAGGCCCCGCTATCGAGCATCTTCAGCCTGATGCGCACCAGCCCTGCCCGCCCCACCTGGAACTGCGCGGGCCACTCCAGCTCGACCACGCGCTGCTCATAACCGGCGGCGGCCACTTCCATCCCCCCTACCCCTTCGGGCGCGGGCACACCGGCAACCTGCGGGGCCGCGGCGACCGTCACGCCGGTGACGTTGTCCAGCATGACGTCGGTCGTCAACGGAGCGCCACCCTGCGCCGCACTGGTCGCCACGTCACCTGTGACGCGCGCACTCTCTGCCTGCTCGCCAACCTCAGCCTGCGACAGGTCGGAGAGCGCTTCGCCGCTGAGTTGTGGGCGAATGGGCACAGACATGGGGCCGGAAGTCGTGTCGGTGATGGCGCTCAATTCAGGGCCAAGGCCTGCCACAGCCTGCGCGGCGACTTCGGCCTGTGTATACAGGACGCCGCCCGTGATGCGCGCTTCGGTCGGCAGGGGGCCGTGCGCCACCCACAGCACGGTGATCGCCGCAATCAGCAGGACGAAACCGATCAGGACGGAGAGGAGTTTGCGCAACATGGTTCACCTGCCTTCTTTGCTAGCTGTCGAAGATGAAAGAGCCTGGAGCGTGTGATGCACTTTCCCCCTCATCCCCCGGCTCCCTTCTCCCACGCAAGGCGGGGAGAACGGGAGCACTTGCGCGAGAGTGGGCAAGTCCCCTTGCCCCGCGATACAGTCGCGAGGGAGAAGGGCGCGGGGGTGAGGGGAAGATACGGCGCAGAAGTTCATAACAGCCTCTAGGGCGCGGCGCTTTCGCTCAGAGAGGAACGTAGCGCCTGCCAGTAGACCGCATAGACGCCCTCGTGATCCGTCCCTCGATCTTGGGGGGACTCGCCCGCCAGCACAGCCAGCGCGTCGTCTACCCAGCGTACCAGTTCCTCTGCGTCGGCGCGCTCGGCGGCGGCGCGCAGCTCGCGCAGTTCTCCGGCGATGGCGTCGGCCTGGTCGGGCAACACAGTGCGCGCGGCGACCACGGCTTCCACCACCGCGCCGAGCAACTCGTCCAGCGTGTCCGTGTCGGCTTCGGCTTCCGGATCGATCAGCGTACCAGTGCGCAGGCTGGTGATCAGCGCCTGCCAGGCCCGGTCGTAGCGGGTACCGGTGGGCAGCGTATCTTCCGGCGAATTGAGCAACGTCACTATTGCCGCCACGAACAGTTGCTCGTCCTCAAGCTGTTGTTGGCGGGCCTGATCGAGCAGCTCCAGCAGGTGCGCCCGCCATGTAGGAACCAGGTCGGGGCGCGCCAGCAACGCTACCACCGTGTTGACGACTATCTGTTGCACCTGTTCAGGCGTCAATGCTTGCGTCATGACAGGCTGCCCCCCAAGACCACACCTGATGCGAGGATGTGCGAAAGGCGTCGGGCGGTTCGCCGCGCTCTGTTTTGCCTCACCCTCGGCCTCGCTGCGCCAGGCAAATTGCTGACTACGCGCTCACCGCTCCCACGGCTCCATCTCCGCCCAGTTGACCCCCACGCTGGCCTCGGCCACCAGTGGCACCTCCAGCGTGAAGGCGGACTCCATCACCTCCACGACCAGCGGCACGACGCGTGACAGTTCGTTGTCGGGCACTTCCAGTACCAGTTCGTCGTGCACCTGCAGGATCATGCGGGCCGCGTAGCCTTCCTGACGCAACGCCCGTGACAGATTGATCATGGCGATCTTGATGATGTCCGCCGCGGTGCCCTGGATGGGCATGTTGACCGCCTCGCGTTCGGCCCGTTGCTTTGCCTGCACGCCGACTTTGCGCCCCAGTTTCTCGTCCAGTTCGGGGAAGTAGCGGCGGCGACCCAGCAACGTCTCCACATAGCCCTGGCGAGCGGCGCGCGCCCGCGCCTCGTCCAAGTAGGCACGCACGCCGGGGAATCGGGCGAAGTAAGCCGCGATGAAGTCTTCGGCCTCGGCCAGAGTGAGGTTGCTGTCGCGGGCCAGGCGGTACGCGCCCATGCCGTACATCAGCCCAAAGTTGACCGCCTTGGCAAAACGCCGCTGTTCATAGGTCACCTGCTCCAGCGGAATCTGGTAAACGGCGGCAGCGGTGGCGCGGTGAATATCTACCCCATCCAGAAATGCCTGGATCAGGGCCGGGTCTTTGCTGTAATGCGCCAGGATGCGCAACTCGACCTGACTGTAGTCCACCGAGAGCAGCTTATGGCCCGGCGGGGCGACGAACGCCTGCCGCACGCGCCGCCCTTCTTCGGTGCGCACGGGAATATTCTGCAGGTTGGGGTCGCTGGACGAGAGCCGACCGGTGACCGTGCCCGTCTGATTGAAGTTGGTGTGCACGCGCCCCGTCTGCGGGTTGACCAGGGCGGGCAGCGCGTCCACATAGGTGCTCTGCAGCTTGCTCAGTTCGCGCCATTGCAAGATCACCTCGACGATGGGGTGCAGCCCGCGCATTGCCTCGAGCGTGCTGGCGTCGGTGGTGAAGCCGTGCGTGGTCTTGCGCAGACCGGCGGTGGGCAGGCGCAGCTTGTCGAACAGCACTTCGTTGATCTGCCGGGGACTGCCCAGGTTGAACGGCCCATAGCCGCCGCTGAGATCGTAGGCCTGCTGCTCCAGCGCTCGCAGCCGCTCGCCCAGGTCGGCGCTGAGCGCCCGCAGATAGTCTACGTCGAGCAGCACGCCGGCCATCTCCATATCGGCCAGCACGGGGATCAGCGGCATCTCGATCTCGCTGAAGAGCTTCCAGCCCTGCCGCTCCTCCAGTTCCGGGCGCAGAATGCCCATCAGGCGCAGGGTCATGGCCGCATCGGCGGCAGCGTAGGCGGCAGCCTTCTGCACTGGCACGCGATCCATGGTGATCTGATCGCGTCCGGAGCCGATCAGGTCTTCGATGGGGGTCATGTGTACGCCGGTGCGCACCCAGGCCAGCGCCTTCAGCCCCAGGTTACGGCTAGACGGATCGCTGAGCCATTCGGCGACCATGGTATCGAAGGTGATCGGCGTCACGTCAATCCCGTAGCGCCGCAACACCACCAGGTCGTACTTGGCGTTATGGCCCACTTTGGCCCTCTTCGCGTCCGTCAATGCAGGTCGCAGGGCGTCCAGCACCGTTTCCAGCGAGAGCTGACGCGGGGTATGCTCGTCCAGCAGATCGGGCTGTGCCGACTGTTCGGCGGGGGCATTGGGCGGGATATGCCCGACGGGGATGTAGTAGCCGCGCCCTTCTTCCACCGCCAGGGCGATCCCCACCAGGCGGGCGCGCATCTGATCGGTAGAGGTAGTCTCCACGTCGAAGGCCACGATTGGCGCGGCCTGCAGGCGTTCCAGCAGGCGGGCGAGCGCCTCCGGCGTGTCAATCACGTCGTAGTCCACCACGTCCTGGCGGGCGACTTCCTGCTGCATGTCGAACATGGAAAGCTGCTGCTGCACCGCCTGCGGCTGCGGCAGACGGTCAATCAGGCTGCGGAATTCCAGCGTTCGGAAGAGGCGCTCCACCTCCTCGTAGCGGTAATCCTGCGCCACGCAGGCGTTCAGGTCGAGCTTCACCGGCACGTCACGCCTGATCTGCGCCAACTCGCGCGAGAGAAAGGCATTGTCGCGCTCGGCGGCCAGCTTTTCGCGCAGCGCCCCCTTGATCTCGTCCAGGTGCTCGTAGACGCCGGACACGCTGCCATACTCGCTGATGAGTTTGGTCGCTGTCTTCTCGCCCACGCCCTTGACGCCAGGGATGTTGTCGGACGTGTCGCCCATGAGGCCCTTTAGCTCGACCAACTGCGCCGGTTCCAGGCCGTACTCGGCGCGAAACCGCGTCACGTCCCACAACTCTGGCCCGTTGCCCTGCCGTTTGGCGGGAAGCTGCACGGTCGTGTGCTCGCTGAGCAATTGTAGCATGTCGCGGTCGCCGGTGATGATGCGCACGTCTACACCCTGTGCCTCGGCCTGTGGCGCGACGGAGCCGATCACGTCGTCGGCCTCGTAGCCGTCCAGTTCCAGGATGGGGATGTTGAAAGCAGTGACCAGCTCGCGGATGCGGTCGAGTTGAATGCGCAGGTCATCGGGCATCTTCTCGCGCGTGCCCTTGTAATCCGGGTAGCGCTCGCCCCGCCCCGACAGGCCCTGGTCGAAGGTGACTGCCAGGTAGTCGGGGCGCTCCTGCAGAATGTCGAGCAGCGTGCGGGCAAAACCGTAGACAGCGTTGGTTGGCTCGCCGGTCTTGGTCTGGAAACCCTGCACCGGCAGGGCGAAGAACATGCGATAGGCCAGGGCATGGCCGTCAATGAGCACCAGGGTTGGGCGGGACATGGCGCGCTCCTGAGATGAGCACTGTTTGAACAGATGTGCGTAGTATACCACAGGGGGCGGCGAGTGGGGGCGCTGCCGGACGAACAACCAGAAGGTCATCTGGGCGTGCGATTTCGTGTGGGACCATGGGACCCAACTACGACGCCGTGTGGAACGGCGCGCCCCTACCGACGGTGATCGTGGAGTAAGCCAACGCTCCATGTTCTGGCAGC
>FWPU01006791.1_pt1 | contig 22215 bp, 18 predicted proteins | sample 2228361 | NCBI WGS metagenome assembly FWPU01 (sample SAMEA103939777, study PRJEB20133) | metagenome
CGGCGCCGCGGCCTTCGCCGGGGCCTCCGGTCAGAGGGCGTCGGGGTCGATGCCGTGCTCGGTCAGCTTCTTGCGGAGCGTGTTGCGGTTGATGCCGAGGATCTGGGCGGCCCGGACCTGGTTGCCGCCGGTCTCGCGGAGGACGGCCCGGAGCAGCGGCTTCTCGACCAGCCCCACCACCAGGTCGTAGAGCCTGGCGCTGCCGCGCTCCCGCAGTCCCCGGATGCAGTCCATGAGCTTGCGCTCGACGATCTCCTCCAGGCTGGCGTCCACGGCCACCGAGGCGGCCGCCGAGACGGGGCCGATGGGCAGGTGCTCGGGCAGGATCACCCCGGCGGTCGCCATGACCATCGCCCGCTGGACCACGTTCTCCAGCTCGCGCACGTTGCCCGGCCAGTCGTAGCCGACCAGCCGGTCCAGGGCCTCGGGAGCGATGCCGCGCTCCCCGAGCTCCTCGCCGTGCTTGGCCAGGAAGTGCTCGACCAGCAGCGGGATGTCGCGCCGCCGCTCGCGGAGCGGCGGCAGGTGCACCGTCACCACGTTGAGCCGGTAGTAGAGGTCCTCGCGGAAGCGTCCCTCCCGCATCAGGGCTTCCAGGTCCCGGTTGGTGGCCGCCACGACCCGGACGTCCACCGGGATGGGGTCGTGGCCGCCCAGCCGCTCGATCGTCCGCTCCTGCAGCGCCCGGAGCAGCTTGACCTGCAGGTCCACCGGCATGTCGCCGATCTCATCGAGGTAGAGGGTGCCGCCGTGGGCCAGCTCGAGCTTGCCCAGCCGGCGCTCCCGGGCGTCGGTGAAGGCCCCCCGCTCGTGGCCGAACATCTCGGACTCCAGGAGCGTGCCGGGGATGGCCGCGCAGGAGACGGCCACGAACGGACGGCCCGAGCGCCGGCTGTAGTGGTGGATGGCCCGGGCCACCAGCTCCTTGCCGGTCCCCGACTCGCCGCGCAGCAGGACCGTCACGTCGGTCCCCGCGATGCGCCCGATGGTCTTGTAGACCTCCTGCATGCGGGCGTGGCGGCCGATGAGGGCGCTGAACTCCCGCACCTCCTGCAGCCCGGCGCGCAGGCGCGCCACCTCCTGCGTGAGCCGGGTGGCCGTCAGCGCCCGCTCGGCGAGCAGCAGCACCTGGTCCAGGTCGAAGGGCTTGGCCAGGTAGTCGTAGGCGCCGCGCTGCATGGCCTTGATGGCCGTGTCCATGCTGCCGTGGGCCGTCATGACGATCACGCAGGCGTCGGGGCGGATCTCCCGCAGCCGCTCCAGCGCGGTCAGCCCGTCCAGCCCCGGCATGCGCACGTCGAGGAAGACGAGGTCGAAGGGCTCGGCGCTGAAGGTCGCCAGCGCCGCCTGGCCGTCCTTGACCGCGCTCACCTCGTACCCGGCGCCGCGCAGCCCCTTCTCCAGGACCCAGCGCAGGCTGTCCTCGTCGTCGGCGATCAGGATGCGGGCCGGGCTCATCGCGCCACGGGCAGGAAGCAGGTGACGACGGTCCCGCGCCCCTCCACCGAGTCGATCTGGATGGCGCCGCGGTGCTCGTCGAGGATGCGGTGGCAGAGGGCCAGGCCCAGGCCGAGGCCGCGCTCCTTGGTGGTCACGAACGGGTCGAAGACCCGGGCCCGGACGGCGGCCGGGATGCCCGGGCCCTCGTCCGCCACCTGGGCCTCGACCATGGTCCGGGGCCCCGCGCCCAGGTCCATCTTGCCGTAGACGGGGTTGCGGCTGACCCGCGTGGTGAGCGTCAGGCGGCCGCCGCCGGCCATGGCCTCCAGGGCGTTGACCACGAGGTTGTGGAAGACCTGCAGCAGCCGGTCCTCGTCGCCCAGGATGGGGGGCAGGCTGGGATCGTAGCGCCGGACGAACGTCACGCCGCGCCGGCGGGCCTCCTCCTCGTGCAGCACGCTCACCCGCTCCAGGAGCTGGTGGAGGTTCAGGGGCGCCCGCCGCAGCTGGACCGGACGCCCCAGGTCCAGCAGCGTCTCGATGATGCGGTTGACCCGGTCCACCTCCCTGAGCAGCACGTCGGTGTACTCCCGCCAGCGCGGGTCGCCGCCCAGCTCCCGGGCCAGGAGCTGCACGGCGCCGCGGATGGCGCCCAGCGGGTTGCGGATCTCGTGCGCCACCCCCACCGCCACCCGGCCCGCGGCCGCCAGCGTCTCGCTCCGCCGCACCTCGTCCTCCAGCTGGCGCAGCCGCGACACGTCGCGCATCACGGCGACGGCGCCCTCCACGCTCCCGTCACGGGCGAAGAGCGGCGCCGTGACCAGGCTGACCGGGATCTGCCGGCCGTCGGCCGCGTCGACGGCCCCGTCCGCCTCCGACCGGCTCTCGCCCGTCGCCAGCGTCTCGGTGAGGCGCCGGACGAGGGAGGCGGTGGCCGGCACGACCTCCTTGAGCAGGCGGCCCTGGGCGCGCCGGGCGGACCTCCCCGTCAGCTCCTCGGCGGCCGCGTTCCAGAAGACGACGTGCAGCGCCGGGTCCACCGCGATCACCGCGTCCGGGAGCCCGGCCAGGACCGCTTCGTAGTTCACGGGCTCGCCCCGGGCCTCAGGCGGCGAGGGCCAGGTCGGGAATCGCGTTCATGTCCAGGCCGGCGCGCTCGCCGGCCCGCAGGCGCTCGGTGCCGGCCGCCGTGATCATGGCGGCGTTGTCGGTGCAGAGCCGGGGCGGCGGGATGTGCAGCCGGAAGCCGTGCGCCTCCGCCTCCGCGGCCAGGGCCGCCCGCAGCGGCCCGTTCGCGGCCACGCCGCCGGTGACGACCAGGCGCTTGACGCCCAGGTGCAGCGCGGCCTTCACGGTCTTGCGCACGAGCATCTTGACCACGGCCGCCTGGAACGAGGCCGCCACGTCCGCCACCCGGGCCTGGTCGAGCGGGCCGTGGCGCTTGACGTGGAGGGACACCGAGGTCTTGATGCCGCTGAACGAGAAGTCGCGCGCGCCGTCGGTCATCTGGGCCAGCGGGAACGCGATGGCCCGGGGATCGCCGCGCTCGGCCGCCCGCTGGATGGCCGGGCCCCCCGGGAAGCCCAGGCCCAGGAGCTTGGCCACCTTGTCGAAGGCCTCCCCGGCCGCGTCGTCCCGCGTCTCGCCCACCAGCCTGTAGTCGAGCGGCCGCCGGGCCTGGTAGAGCGCGGTGTGGCCGCCCGAGACGACCAGGGCCAGGAACGGGTACTCCGGAGGGTCCTCGGTGAGGAAGGCGGCGTAGATGTGGCCCTCGAGGTGGTTCACGCCCACGAGCGGCTTGCGGTGGGCGAAGGCCAGCGACTTGGCGACCGAGATGCCGACCAGCAGCGAGCCGACCAGGCCCGGGCCCCGGGTCACGACCAGGCCGTCCAGGTCGGGCAGGCCGACCCCGGCATCCCTCAGCGCCCGGTCCACCACCGGCGTGATGACTTCCAGGTGCCGCCGCGAGGCCAGCTCGGGCACCACGCCGCCGTACGGGGCGTGGATGGCGTCCTGCGAGGCGACCACGTTGGACAGGACCCGCCGGCCGTCGGCCAGGACGGCCGCCGCCGTCTCGTCACACGACGTCTCGATCCCCAGCACGACCATCGTTCAGCCGCCGGAAACGGGGGAGGGCGATGCCCCCGACGGCGACATCGCCCTCCCGATCCTCCTCTCGCCTACCGGACCGCGGCCGGCTCGCTCACCTGGGCCTGCGAGCGGGAGCCCGCCCGCTGCTCGAGGACCCGCATGGTCTTGATCACGTCCAGGGCCCGCTGCAGCTGCACGTCCTTCTTCAGCTCCTCCAGCGGGTCGAGCGACGGCGGCCGGGGCGGCGCCCCGGCCGGCTCCTTGGGCGCCTCGACGACGATGTCGGGCGTGATGCCCTTGCCGTGGATCGAGCGGCCCTTGGGGGTGAAGTACTTGGCGGTGGTCAGGCGCAGGCCGGAGCCGTCCGAGAGCGGGATGATGGTCTGCACCGAGCCCTTGCCGAAGGTCTGGGTGCCCACCACCACCGCCCGGCCGTAGTCCTGGAGCGCGCCGGCCACGATCTCGGAGGCCGAGGCGCTGCCCTGGTTGACCAGGATCACCATGGGCGCGCTGGTCAGCGCCTTCTTGGCGTGGGCGCTGAACCGCATGTTCTGGTTGCGGATGCGGCCCTCGGTGTAGACGACCAGCTTGCCGTCGTCGATGAACTTCTCGGTCACCTCGACGGCCGAGGTCAGCAGGCCGCCCGGGTTGTTGCGGAGGTCGAGGACCAGGGCCTTCATGCCGTTCCTGGTCAGCTTGTCGAGCGCGGCCTCGATGTCGTGCGCGGTCTGCTCCTGGAACTGGCGCACGCGGATGTAGCCGATGCCGTTGCCCAGATCGTGGCTCCGCACCGACTGCACGCGGATCTGCTCGCGGACGATCTCGAAGTCGCGCGGCTCCGGCCAGCCCTCGCGCATCACGCTGATGGTGACCTTGGTGCCCGGCCGGCCCCGCATCCGCTTGACGGCGTCGGCCAGCTGCATGTCCTTGGTCACGATGCCGTCGATCTTCACGATGCGGTCGCCGGAGTGGAGCCCGGCCCGGTGGGCGGGGGTGCCCTCGATGGGGGCCACCACCGTCAGGATGTCGTCACGCAGCGTGATCTCGATGCCCAGTCCCCCGAAGCTCCCCGACGTCTCCACCTGCATCTCGCGGTAGCTGTCGGGGTCCAGGAACGAGGAGTGGGGGTCGAGTCCGCGCAGGGTGCCCTTGATGGCGCTGTAGATCAGCTCCTTGGGCGGGACCTCGTCCACGTACTGGTTCTGCACGATCGACAGCACCTCCGTGAACAGGCGGAGATGCTCGTAGGTCGCGCCGTTGTCCGTGCTCTTGCTGGCCACGGTGCCGCCGAGCGACAGGGTCAGCACGACGAGCAGTGAGCCGATCACGAACGCCTTCTTCATCCAGAGATCCTCCGGTCCTCAGCTTCCCTGCCGCAGCCAGTCGGTCGGGTCCTGCGGCTTGCCCTGGTACCGCACCTCAAAGTATAGCCGCGGCCCGGCCAGGGAGCCGGTGTCTCCCACGCTGCCGATCCGCTGGCCCTGCTGCACCTCGTCGCCCTCCTCGACCAGGACCTCGCCGACGTGGGCGTAGAGCGTGTAGTAGTCGTGGCCGTGGTCCAGGATGATCAGGTTGCCGTACCCCTTGAACCAGCCCGTGTACACCACGTGGCCGCCATACACCGCCCTGACCTCGGTCCCCTCGCCGGCCTCGATGTCCACGCCGTTGCGGAACGTCCGGGTCCCGAACCGGGGGTGGACCTGAGGCCCGAACGCCGCCACGATCCGCCCGTCGGTCGGCCACGGCAGCCGGCCGCGGAGGCCGCCGAAGCCCACCCGGGGGGCGGCCCCGTCGGCGGGGGGCCGCCGGGCCAGCCGTCGCTGGCGCGCCTGGAGCTCGCGGACGAACGCCTCGAGCTTCCGCGCGGCCTCGCTGAGCTCGCCCACCATGCGCTCGTGGTAGGCGCGCTCGTCGCGCACCCGCGCCAGCAGGGCCCGGCGCCGGTCGCCCTCCCGGTCCACCTCGGCCTGCTCGCGCCGGGCCTCGGCCAGCAGGCTCGCCAGCTCCTTGCGGCGCGCCTCCTCCCGGGTCTTGCGGTCGGCGAGCCGTTCGGACGTTCCACGATACTCTTGAATCAACCGGGCGTCCAGAGCCGCCAGGTTCCCGAGATGCCTGAGGATTCCCGCCCGCTCCACGGGGTCGTCCCCGCTGAGGAGCAGCGGCAGCGCGCCCCCCTGCGCATGGACCTTGTACATGATGCGCAGCCGGCGGGCCAGGGCGCGCTCCTGGTCCGCCCGGTCGTTCTCCAGCCGCCCGATGTCGCCCCGGAGCGTGGCGATCTCGGCCTGGACCTGCCGGATGCGGCGGTCGAGACGGGCCGCCTCCCGGCGCTTCTGGGCCAGCCGCCGCTCGATCTCCTCGAGGTCGGCCAGGACCGACGACTCGCGGCGCCGGGCGGCCGCCGCCTTCTGCTGCTCCTCCTTCAGCTGGCGCTGCGTCTCCTGCAGGCGCCGCCGCTCGGCCTGGAGCTGGTCGTCCCGCCTGGGGCCGGCCGCCGCCGGCGCCGGGACCAGGCCGGCTGCCCAGGCCAGCAGGAGCGCGACCGCCAGGTAGGCCGGACGCCTCATGCCACCCCCCGCCCCCGCGCCAGCCAGCCCCCGAAGGCCCCGAGGGTCGCGCCGGCGGCGACCAAAACCGCCATGCCGGGGGGGTCGAGGAAGGACACCCGCGGCAGCCCGAACGTGAGGCTCATCAGCGGCGCCAGGCGCGGGGCGGCGACCCGGTGGAGCGCCATCAGGACGCCGAGCGCGAGCAGGGCCCCGAGCAGGCCCTGGATCATCCCCTGCAGGAGCAGGGGCAGGCGGATGACGGCCTCCGGGGCCCCTACCAGCCGCATGATCTCGGTCTCGCGGCGCCGGGCGTGCAGCACCAGCGTGGTCGCGGTCGTCACGGTCAGGATCGCGGCCAGCGCCAGCGTCGCCCCGAGCCCGAGCCCGATCGTCGTCAGCAGGCGCTGCCAGTGGCTCAGGCGCTCGACCCACTCGACGCCCCCCTCCACCTCGTCCACCTCCGGCAGGGCGGCCAGCCGCGTCAGCAGCGCGCGCGCCCCCTCGGGCGTCGTGGCGCCGGCCGACGGCGTCACCTCGATGGAGGCCGGCAGTGGATTGGTGGGCAGGGAGTCGGCGACCCCGGCGTCCTTGCCCAGCACGCGCCGCAGCGCCTCGAGGGCGTCGTCCTTCGAGACGTAGCGGGCGGCCGCCACGTCGGGAATGGCCAGGACGCGCCCGACGAGACCGGGCAGATCGGCGGGGGCGGGCTCGCGGCGGAGGTAGACGATGATGCGGACCCGGTCCTTCCAGTCGGCCACCGCGCGGCCCAGGTTGGTGGAGAGGATCCAGAAGCCGCCGGCCGCGACCAGCGACAGGGTGATGAGCACGATGGCGCTCACCGCCACCCGGCCCGCCCGCCGGACGTCGCGCAGGGCCTCGCCGACCAGGAAGGCGAGCACCCTAGCCCTCGTCCTTGACCACCCGGCCGGCTTTCAGGACCAGCGTGCGGCGGCGCAGCGCGGCCGCCAGGCGGGCCTGATGGGTGGCCAGGACGACGGTCGTGCCGGCCGCCCAGATGTCGCGGATGACCGCCAGCACCTCCGAGGCCATGACCTCGTCCAGGCTGCCGGTCGGCTCGTCGGCGATGAGCAGCGGCTGCTGCCGGGCGATGGCGCGCGCCAGCGCGGCCCGCTGGGCCTCGCCCTGGCTGAGCTGCGAGGGGTAGGCCTGGGCGCGCGCGCTGAGCCCCACGGCGCGCAGGGCCTCGAAGGCCCGGGCCGTGATCTCCCGGCGGGGCGTGCCCGTCACCCGCAGCACGAAGGCGATGTTCTCGTACACGGTGCGGTCCGGCAGCAGCCGGGCGTCCTGGAAGACCACCCCGATCGAGCGCCGGAGCGCGCGGACCTGGGCCCGGCCCAGCCCGTTCAGCGACCGTCCCAGGACCTCGATCTCGCCCTCGGTGGGGACCTCCTCCCGGTAGAGCAGCCTGAGGAGGGTGGTCTTGCCGGCCCCGCTGGGGCCGGTGATCACGACGTACTCGCCCTTGGTCACCCGGAAGGAGACGTCGACGAGGGCAGGGACCTTCACCGGCCCCGTTTCATAGCTCTTCGAGACGCGGTGAAGCTCAATCATGACGGGCGGTTCGATTATAGCGGCCGCCCTCACCCTTTCGTGAGCTTCTCCTCCACCAGACGGTTGACGAGTGCAGGGTTGGCCTTGCCCCCGGTGGCCTTCATGACGAGCCCGACCAGGGCCGTCTTCGCCGCCGTCCTGCCCCTGCGGTAGTCCTCCACGGGCCGCGGGTTGGCGGCCAGGACCTCGTCCACCACGCGGCCCAGCGCCTCCGTGTCGGCGACCTGGGTGAGCCCCTCCCGCTCGACGATGGCGCGGGCCTCCTCGCCGGTCCGCACCATGCGCTCGAAGACGTCCTTGGCGATCTTGCCGCTGATCGTGCCGTCCTCGATCAGGCGCAGCAGGCCGGCCAGGCGTTCGGGGGTGACCGGGGTGCTCGCCAGCGCGCGCTCGTCGTCGCCCGGCACCACCCGCAGCAGCTCGGACATCACCCAGTTGGACACCGCCTTGGGGCTGGGGAAGGCGCGGACGGCGGCCTCGAAGTAATCCGCCAGCGCCCGGCTCTGGGTGAGGACGTCGGCGTCGTAGGGCGGCAGCCCGTACGCGCGGACGAACCGCTGCCGCCGCGCCTCGGGCAGCTCGGGCAGGTCGGCCCGGAGCGCCTCCAGCCAGGCCTGGTCCAGCTCCAGGGGGACCAGGTCGGGCTCCGGGAAGTAGCGGTAGTCGTGCGCGTACTCCTTGGAGCGCATGGCGCCGGTCACGCCGCGCTCGGCGTCCCAGAGCCGCGTCTCCTGCACGATCCGCTCGCCCGCGGCCAGCAGCCGCGCCTGCCGCTGCACCTCGAACTCCAGGGCCCGCTGCACGTTGCGGAAGGAGTTCATGTTCTTGATCTCGACCTTGGTGCCGAGCTCGCCGCCGCCCGGGCGGCGGAGGGAGACGTTGGCGTCGCAGCGCAGCGAGCCCTCCTCCATGTTGCCGTCGCAGACGTCGAGGTAGACGAGGACCGCCCGGAAGGCGCGCAGCCAGGCGGCCGCCTCCTCGGGCGAGCGCAGGTCCGGCCGCGTCACCGTCTCCATGAGGGGCACGCCCGAGCGGTTGTAGTCGACCAGGCTGGCCTGGGCGGTGGCGAAGGCGCCCTCGTGGAGGAGCTTGCCGACGTCCTCCTCCAGGTGCAGGCGCTGGATGCCGATCCGCCGGCGCCGGCCGCCGACCTCCACCTCCAGCGCGCCGTCCTCGGCCAGCGGCTCCTCGTACTGGCTGATCTGGAAGTTCTTCGGCATGTCCGGGTAGTAGTAGTGCTTGCGGGCGAACCGGCAGGCGCGATTGACGCGGCAGCCCAGGGCCAGCGCCGTGCGCAGCCCGAGCTCGACGGCCCGCCGGTTGATGACCGGCAGCACGCCGGGCAGCCCCAGGCACACCGGGCAGGTCTGGCTGTTGGGGGGGGCGCCGAACGTGGTCGGGCAGCCGCAGAACATCTTGGAGCGCGTGCGGAGCTGGGCGTGGACCTCCAGCCCGATGATCACCTCGAAGGGGGCCGCGGCGGTCATGGCAGGGCCGGGCGCCGCGCCAGCCAGGACGTGGCCTGCTCGTAGGCGTGGGCCGCGCGCAGCACCCGCGCCTCGTCGAGGGCCCGCCCGATCAGCTGCAGCCCGATGGGCAGCCCGGCGGCCGTGAAGCCGCAGGGGACCGACACGGCGGGCAGGCCGGCCAGGTTGCCCCCGACGGTGAAGACGTCGTTGAGGTACATCGCCAGCGGGTCCTCCTTCTCGCCGTGGCGGAAGGCCACGTTCGGCGTCGTGGGCGCCACGATCAGGTCGACCGCCTGGAAGGCCGCCTCGAAGTCGCGCCGGACGAGCGTCCGCACCTTCTGGGCCCGGCCGTAGTAGGCGTCGTAGTAGCCGGCCGAGAGGGCGTAGGTGCCGAGCATGATCCGGCGCTTCACCTCGGCGCCGAAGCCGGCGGCGCGCGTGCGGCTCACCATCTCGACCAGGTCCCGCCCGCCGGGCAGGCGCAGGCCGTACTTGACGCCGTCGTAGCGGGCCAGGTTCGAGGAGGCCTCGGCCGGCGCGATGATGTAGTAGACGGCGATGCCGTAGTCGGTCGTCGGCAGGGAGATCTCCCGCGTGGAGGCGCCGAGCTTCTCCAGCACCCCGATGGCCTCGCGCACCGCCTGCTCGACCTCCGGGTCCATGCCCGGCGTGAAGTACTCGCGGGGCACGCCCAGCCGGAGCCCCCGCACGTCGCCGGTGAGGGCGGCGGCGTAGCGGGGCACCGGCGCGGGGATGGAGGTGGCGTCGCGCGGATCGTGGCCGGCGATGGCCTCCAGCACCAGCGCGCAGTCCAGCACGTCCTTGGCGAAGGGCCCGATCTGGTCCAGCGAGGACGCGAAGGCCACCAGCCCGTAGCGCGAGACGCGCCCGTAGGTCGGCTTGAGGCCCACCACGCCGCAGAACGCGGCCGGCTGGCGGACGGACCCGCCGGTGTCGGTGCCCAGCGCGGCGGCGGCGAGGTCGGCGGCCACCGCCGCCGCCGAGCCGCCCGACGACCCGCCGGGCACCCGGGCGGGGTCCCAGGGGTTGCGCGTGGGCCCGAACGCCGAGTGCTCGGTGGAGGAGCCCATGGCGAACTCGTCCAGGTTCGTCTTGCCCAGCAGGACCGCGCCCGCCTCGCGCAGCCGCTGGACGACCGTGGCGTCGTAGGGCGGCACGAAGTGCTCGAGGATCTTCGACCCGCAGGTCGTGGGCACCCCGCGGGTGCAGAGCACGTCCTTCAGCGCCACCGGCACGCCGTCCAGCGGGCCCCGCGGCATGCCCTTGCGGTACCGCTCGTCGGCGGCGTGGGCCTGGGCCAGCGCCTCCTCGCGCATCACGGTGAGGTAGCTGCGCAGCGTGCCGTCGTGGCGCGCGATCCGGTCCAGGTAGGCCTCGGTGGCCGCCGTCGGGGTCGTCTGGCCCTCCCGGAAGCGGTCCACCAGGTCGTGGAGGGGCAGGCGCGTGACCTCGGCCGGCATGGTCACTCCTCGAGGATGCGCGGCACCCGGAAGAGGTCGTCCACCCGGTCGGGGGCGTTGGCCAGCGCCTGCTCCGGCGGCAGGCAGGGCATCACCTCGTCCTCCCGCATCACGTTCACCAGCGGGACGGCGTGCGCGGTGGGCGGCACCGCCTCCACCGCCAGCGTCTCCAGCTTGGCGATGTAGCCCAGGATGGCGGCCAGCTGCTCGCGCATCCGCGCCCGCTCGGACCCGGTCAGCGCCAGCCGGGCCAGGCGGGCGACGTGCTCGACGTCGCGGTCCTCGATCATCGCGTCACAGCTCCTCCAGGCGCGCGTACTGCAGCGACAGCCGCTTGCGCCCCACGCTGGCGAAGCGGACCGTGACCAGGGTGTCGCCGCCCTCGCGCTCGACGCCGACCACCATGCCCTCGCCCCAGCGGGCGTGGCGCACGTGCGCGCCCACCCGGAGGGGCAGGTCGTCGCCGGCCGGGGCGTCCAGGGCCGGCCCGGGCTCCGCGCCCGGGACGGCCGCCGGGGCCTCGGCCCGCGCGTTGAGCGGCAGCAGGTGCTCCTCCGGCATCTCGCGCAGGAAGCGCGAGGGCTCGCCCGCGTCGTAGCCGTGCGCGCGCCGGTGCACGGCCCAGGTCAGGTAGAGCCGCTCCCGGGCCCGGGTCAGGCCCACGTAGCAGAGCCGGCGCTCCTCCTCGATGTCGTCGGGCGCGCTCATCGCCCGGGCGTGCGGGAAGACGCCCTCCTCCAGCCCGGTCAGGAAGACGACGGGGAACTCCAGGCCCTTGGCGGAGTGGAGCGTCATCATCGTCACCCGGGACTCGCCCTCCTTCAGCTCGTCCACGTCGGACATCAGGGCGATGGAGTCCAGGAAGCCCTCCAGCGTGGCGTGCTCGGCCCCGTGCCCGTAGTCCTCGGCCGCCGCGATCAGCTCCTCCAGGTTCTCCAGCCTGGCCTCGGCCTCCGGCGAGCGCTCCTCCTCCAGGGCCTTGCGGTACCCGGAGGCGGTGAGGAGCACGTCGATGAGCGCCGGCGGGGGCAGCGTGGCCCGCTCCGCGGCCAGCCGGCGGACCAGCGCGGCGAACTCCTCGAGGCCGCGGGCGGCCCGGCCCCGGACGTCCAGCGGCGGGTCGGCCGCCACGGCCAGCAGCGGCCGGCCCTGGCGGGCCGCGACCTCGTCCAGCCGGGCCAGCGTCTGCTGGCCGATGCCGCGGGCCGGCGCGCCGATGGCCCGGCGGAAGGCCACGTCGTCCCCCGGGTTGACGATCAGGCGCAGGTAGGCCAGGACGTCCTTGATCTCGCGCCGCTCGTAGAAGCGGACGCCGCCCACGATCACGTAGGGGATCCGCGCGCGCCGCATGGCGTCCTCCAGCACCCGCGACTGGGCGTTGGTGCGGTAGAAGACCGCCATGCCGCTCCAGGGGACGCCCTCGCCGCGCAGGCCGAGGATCGTCTGGGCGACGAAGCCCGCCTCCTCGTGCTCGTCCCAGGCCCGGTAGAGGCGTGCCGGCTCGCCCTCCGCGTTCTCCGTCCACAGCGTCTTGTCCTTCCGCTGGACGTTGTGGGCGATGACTCCGGCCGCCAGGGCCAGGATGCGCCGCGTCGAGCGGTAGTTCTGCTCCAGGCGCACCAGCTTGGTGCCGGGGTGGTCGGACTCGAAGTCCAGGATGTTGCGGATGTCGGCGCCCCGGAACCGGTAGATGGACTGGTCGGGGTCGCCCACCACGCAGATGTTGCGGTGCTCGGCGGTCAGGGCCCGGATGATCCGGTACTGGGCCCGGTTGGTGTCCTGGTACTCGTCCACCAGGACGTGGCGCCACAGGCCGCGGTACCAGGCCAGCGCCTCGGGCGCCTCCTGGAACAGCCGCACGACCAGGAGCAGCAGGTCGTCGAAGTCGACGGCGCCCACCTCCCGCAGCCGCTTCTCGTACCGCGAGTACACCAGCGCCGCCCTCTGCTCCCAGGGGCCGCGGGCGTCGCGGAGCGCCTCGCCGACCGCCACCATCTGGTTCTTCCAGGCCGAGATCCGGTGGACGGCCGCGGAGGGCGTGAACGAGCGCTCGGCCAGCTCGCCCTCCTTCATGCACTCCTTGACCAGCGCCAGCCGGTCGTCCTCGTCGTAGATCGTGAAGTGGGCCGGCAGCGCGACGTGCCGGCCGTGCTGGCGGAGGATGCGCACGCAGACCGAGTGAAAGGTGCCGATCAGGGGCGCCGGGATGCCCAGCGGCCGCAGCAGCTGCTCCACGCGGCGGCCCATCTCGTCGGCCGCCTTGTTGGTGAAGGTCACGGCCAGGAGGTTCCGCGGCGAGACGCCGTGGGCGCCGAGCAGCCAGGCGATGCGGTACGCGATGACCCTGGTCTTGCCGCTGCCGGCGCCGGCCACGACCAGCAGGGGGCCGTCGCCGTACGTGACCGCCTCGCGCTGCGCGGGATTCAGGTCGTCGAGGATGCGCTCCAGGCCGCCGGGCACCAGCCGATTGTACCGCGGCGTCGCCTCACGGCGCCGTCCAGGCGCGCCAGGCCAGCGCCAGCCAGCCGGCCAGGAAGGCCAGGCCCCCGAACGGGGTGATGGCCCCCAGCCAGCGCGTGCCGGTGATGGCCAGCAGGTAGAGGCTGCCCGAGAAGAGGACGATGCCGGTCACGAAGAGCCAGCCGGCGGCCGCCGTCGCCCCGCCGGGCCAGCGCGTGGCCGCCCACCCCACGCCGAGCAGGGCCACGGTGTGGAAGAGGTGCAGGCGCTGTCCGGTCTGCCAGGTCTGCATCAGCTCGGGGCCGATGCGGTCGCGCAGGAGGTGAGCGCCGAAGGCGCCCAGGGCGACGGCCAGGAAGCCGGAGACGGCGGCCAGGACGACGAAGAGCCGGTCCGCGGCCGCTACTCCACCGTCACCGACTTGGCCAGGTTCCGGGGCTGGTCCACGTCGCAGCCGCGCCGCACCGCGATGTGGTAGGCCAGCAGCTGCAGCGGCACGACCGTGATCAGGGGGGCCAGCAGCTCGGCCGAGGGCGGCACCTCGATGACGTGCTGGGCCTTGGCGGCCAGCACCCGGTCGCCCTGGTGCACGACCGCGACGACCTGGCCCTCCCGGGCCCGGACCTCCTCCACGTTGCCCAGCATCCGGTCATAGGAGCTGTCGCGGGGCGCCAGCGCCACCACGGGGAAGCCGTCCTGGACGAGGGCGATGGGGCCGTGCTTCATCTCGCCGCCGGCGTAGCCCTCGGCGTGGACGTAGGAGATCTCCTTCAGCTTCAGGGCGCCCTCCAGCGCGATCGGGTACTGGAGCCCCCGGCCCAGGTAGAGGAAGTCGGTGGCGTGCGAGAGGTGCCGGGCCAGCGCGGCGATGCGCCCGTCCAGCTCCAGGGTCTCCTCCACCAGCCGGGGGATCTCGACCAGGTCCCGGATGCGCTTGCGCACGTCCTCGGCGGTGAGCACGCCGCGCTGGCGCCCCAGCCAGAGGCCGAGCAGGTACACGGCCACGATCATCGTGGAGAAGGCCTTGGTGGAGGCCACGCCGATCTCGGGGCCGGCGTGCATGTAGAGGGTGCCGGTGGCCTCGCGGGCCAGCGCCGAGCCCACCACGTTGGTGATGGTCACCACCGGGCAGCCCTTGAGCTTGGCCGCCTTCACGGCGCCGATCGTGTCGGCCGTCTCGCCGGACTGAGAGACGGCCACCACCAGCGTCTCGGGCCCGACCACCGCGTCGCGGTACCGGAACTCGGAGCCCAGATCCCACTCCGCCGGCAGTCCGGCCAGGCGCTCGACCATGGCCCGGCCGAGCATGGAGGCGTAGCAGGCGGTGCCGCAGGCCACGAAGACCACCCGCTGCAGGGCCCGCACCGCGGCGGGATCGAGGTTGACGTCCGGCAGCACCACGTTGCCCGTCTCGGGCGCGATGCGGCCGCGGAAGGTGTCGGTGATGGCCCGCGGCTGCTCGTAGATCTCCTTGAGCATGAAGTGCCGGTAGCCGCCCTTCTCGGCCATGATGGGGTCCCACAGGATGCGGACCGGCTCGCGCTGGACGGGCTGGTCGTCGAGCGTCGAGACCTGCACGCCGTGGGCGGCGACCTCGGCCACCTCGCCGTCCTCCAGGATGACGACGTCCCGGGTGTGGCCCAGGACGGCCGGGATGTCGGAGGCCACGAACATCTCCCCCTGCCCCAGCCCGACGACGACGCTGCCGGCGCCGTGCTTGGCGGCCAGCAGGCGGTCGGGGGCGGCGGTCGAGACCACGGCCACCGCGTAGGAGCCCCTGAACTCGGCGAGGGCGGCCTTCACCGCCCGGTCCAGGCGGGCGCCGCCCCTGAGGTGATGCTCGATGAGATGGGCCAGGACCTCGGTGTCCGTCTCGGACCGGAACACGTGCCCCTCGACCCGCAGGCGCTCCTTGACCTCGAGGTAATTTTCCAGGATGCCGTTGTGGACGACGACCAGCGTGCCCGAGCAGTCCGTGTGCGGGTGCGCGTTCTCGTCCGAGGGCCGGCCGTGCGTGGCCCAGCGGGTGTGGCCGACGCCGAGCGAGCCGGCCAGCGGCCGCTCGCGCAGGAGGGATTCCAGCACCTTGATGCGCCCGGCCGCCCGCCGCACCTCGAGCGCGCCGCCGGGGCCCAGCACGGCCACCCCGGCCGAGTCGTAGCCGCGGTACTCGAGCCGCTTGAGGCCGTCCACGATGATGCCGACGGCGCTGCGCTCCCCGACGTAGCCCACGATCCCGCACATGGTCAGTCACCCCTCCGCGGGCCGCCCCGGCGCGGGCGCCGCCGGGCCGCCCAGCCATCCTTGACGATCTGCGGGCTGCGCTCCACCGCCAGGGCGCCGGGCGGCACGTCCCGGGTGATCACCGAGCCGGCGCCGATGTAAGCGCCCTCGCCCACCGTCAGGGGCGCCACCAGGCTCGTGTTCGTCCCCACGAAGGCGCCGTCGGCGATGACCGTCCGGTGCTTGGCGAAGCCGTCGTAGTTGCAGGTGATGGTGCCGGCGCCGATGTTCACGCGGGCGCCGACCGTCGCATCGCCCACGTAGGAGACGTGGTGGATCTTCGTGCGCGCGCCGACCCGCGCCTTCTTCAGCTCCGCGTAGTTGCCGATCTCGGCGCCGGCCCCGACGTGGCAGCCGGGCCGCAGGTGGCAGAAGGGGCCGAGCGTGGCGCCCTCCTCGATCTCGGACTCCTCGATGACGCTGTAGGGCTTGAGGATCACCCGGTCGGCGAGCCGGCTGCCGGCGACGTGCGAGCCGGCGCCGATGACGCACTCGCTGCCGATCGTGGTGGCGCCCTCCAGGACGACCTGCGGCTGCAGGACGGTGTCGGGGCCGATGGTGACCGTGTCCTCGACGTAGGTCGAGGCGGGGTCCAGGACGGTCACCCCGGCCTCCATCAGCCGGTCGAGGATGCGCCGGCGCTGGATGGCGGCCACCGCCGCCAGCTGCTTGCGGTCGTTCACCCCCAGGGCCTCGGCGGGGTCGGCGACCGTCACCGCCTCGACCCGGGCCCCGGCCCGGGCCAGCAGACCGACCACGTCGGTCAGGTAGTACTCGCCCTGGTCGTTGTCGGCCCGCACCTCGGCCAGGGCCGTCCAGAGCCGCGCCGGCTGGAAGCAGTAGACCGAGGTCGCAATCTCCGTGATCTTCTTCTGGTCGTCGGTGGCGTCCCGCTCCTCCACGATGCGGGTCACCCGGCCCCGCTGGCGGAGAACCCGCCCGTAGCCCTGGGGCTGGTCGACGATGGCGGTCAGCAGCGTGACCGCCGCGCCGGCGGCCCGGTGGTGGCTCACGAGCCGCTCGACGGTCTCGCCGGACAGCAGCGGCATGTCGCCGGCCATCACCAGCACCTCATCCTCTCCGCAGGCCGTCCGGGCCTCCCGCACCGCGTGGCCGGTCCCCAGCCGCTCGCGCTGCACCACCGCCTGCACGTCGGGGCCGGCCAGGCGGGCGATCTCGTCGGCGTCGGGCGGCACCACCAGCACGATCCGGTCGGCGACGGAGCGGGCGATGCGCAGGGGATAGGCGATCAGCGGCCGCCCGCAGAGGTGGTGGAGCACTTTGGGCCGGCGGGAGCGCATGCGCTTGCCCTCGCCGGCGGCGAGGATGACGGCGGTCAACCCGTGCATGCGGTGACTTCGATCATAGCACCCGCTTCCAGCAAACCTCGGGCCATACCGGGCGGCTCACCGGGCGCGCAGGTACGACAGGAGCCGTTCCATCCGCTCGGGCAGGACGGTATTGAACTCCATCCGCTCCTGGGTAGCCGGGTGCACGAATGCCAGGCTGGCAGCGTGGAGGGCGATCCCCTGCAGCGGGATCGGAGGCCGGCCCCGGGAGCGGCCGTAGACCGCGTCGCCCACGATCGGATGGCCGATCGAGGCCAGGTGGACCCGGATCTGGTGGGTTCGACCCGTCTCCAGGCGGCACTCCAGGTAGGTGTACGGGCCCAGCCGCTCCAGCACGCGATACCGGGTCACCGCGGGCTTGCCCCGGCCAGGCGGCCGCACGGCCATCCGCTGCCGGTGGCGGGGGTCGCGGCCGATCGGGGCCTCCACCCTGCCCTCGGCCAGCCCCACCCGCCCGTGCACGACCGCCAGGTAGCGGCGGCTGACCGTCCGGGCCGCCAGCTGGGCCGTCAGGGAGTCATAGGCCTGGGGGGTCTTGGCGATGACCAGCACCCCGGAGGTGTCCTTGTCCAGCCGGTGCACGATGCCCGGCCGCCGGCGCCCGCCGACCCCGGCGATGGACGGGGCGTGGGCGAGGGCGGCGGCGGCCAGGGTCCCGGTGGCGTGGCCGGCGCCGGGGTGGACCACCATCCCGGCCGGCTTGTCGAGGACCAGCACGTGGGCGTCCTCGTAGAGCACCTGCAGGGCGATCGGCTCGGGCGTGAGCCCCTCGGCGGGCGGCGGCGGGATCTCGATCTCCACCTGCTCGCCCCCCCGCAGCCGGTGCGCGGGCTTGGGGACGACGCCGTCCACGCGCACGCGCCGCTCGTCGATCAGGTGCTGGATGCGGGCGCGGGACAGGGCGGGCACGGCGCCGGCCAGCCAGCGGTCGAGCCGCGACCCGGCCGCCGCCCGCTCGACGGTGAGACGCCGGGCCGTCACCCCCGGCCCGGAGCCCCCGACGCGGACTGGGCCAGGAGGCGGAAGGCGAGCAGCGCGACCCCGACCGTGATGGCCGAGTCGGCGACGTTGAACGCCGGCCAGTGCCAGCCGCGGAAGTAGACGTCCACGAAGTCGACGACGGCCCCGAAGCGCGCGCGGTCGATCAGGTTGCCGACGGCGCCGCCGAAGACGAGCCCGATGGCCAGCGTGTCGAGGCGGCTGCCCTGGGCGAGCACGCGCACGGCCACGCGGGCCAGGACGACCAGCGCCCCGATGGACAAGAGCGCCACCAGCCAGCGCCAGGAGGGCGGCAGGCCGGCCAGCAGCCCGAAGGCCAGTCCGGTGTTCATGACCAGGGTGAGGGCCAGGAACCCGTCGATGACGCTGACCGGGATGCCGTGGTCGAGCCGGCTCAGGACGAGCGCCTTGGTGAGCTGGTCGAGCGCGACGACCCCCGCCGCCGTGGCCAGCACCGCCCTCATGCGCCCGCGGCGACCACGGGCAGGCAGCGCTGGCAGAGGTCGGGGTGGACGGGGCTCTCGCCCACCCGCTCGCTCCAGGTCCAGCAGCGCTGGCACTTGCGGCCGCGCGCGCGGTCCACGCCGATGACCAGGCCGGGGATGTCCTGGCTCTCGTGCGTCACGGCGGGCCGGGCGCCGGCGGCCGCGAGGTCCACCTGCGAGACGATGAAGAGGGTGGGCAGCAGCGCCTGCTTGCGCCCGAGCAGGCCCGGCAGGTCCTCGGGCGCGCTCAGGACCGCCACGCGCGCCTCCAGCCCGCTGCCGATGAGGCCCCGGCCGCGGGCCAGCTCGAGCGCCTTGGCCACCTCGCGGCGCACCTCCAGCAGTCGGCTCCATTCCCGCTCCAGCGCGTCGTCGAGCCACTCCGGCGGCACCTCGGGGAAGCGCTCCAGGTGCACGCTCTCGGCCCGCGGCCCGGGCAGGTGCCGCCAGGCCTCCTCGGCGGTGAAGGTCAGGATGGGGGCCATCAGCCGGGTCAGGGCGCGGAACAGCTCGTAGCACGCCGTCTGGGCGGCCCGCCGGCGGGGGTCGGCGGCGGCCGACGTGTAGAGACGGTCCTTGATGATGTCCAGGTACAGCGCCGACAGGTCCACCGCGCAGAAGTTGTGCACGGCGTGGAAGACGGTGTGGAACTGGTACTCCTCGTAGGCCCGGGTGACCCGGCCGATGAGCCGGGCCAGGCGGTCGAGGATCCAGCGGTCCACCTCGTCCAGCCGGGCCACGGGCTGCCGGTCGCGGACCGGGTCGAAGTCGCCCAGGTTGCCGAGCAGGAACCGGTAGGTGTTCCGGATGCGGCGGTAGGCGTCGGCCAGGCGGTCGAGGATCTCGCCCGACAGGCGGATGTCCTCCGTGTAGTCCTCGGCCGCCGCCCACAGCCGCAGCACCTCGGCCCCGTACTTGGGGATCAGCTCCTCGGGCGCCACGTAGTTGCCGAGCGACTTGGAGAACTTCCGGCCCTCACCGTCCACCACGAAGCCGTGGGTCAGCACGCTCCGGTAGGGCGGCGCGCCGCGGGTGCCGACGGCCTCCAGCAGCGAGGAGTGGAACCAGCCGCGGTGCTGGTCCGAGCCCTCCAGGTACATCTCGGCCGGCCAGCGCAGCTCGGGCCGCGTCTCCAGCACGGCGGCGTGGCTGCAGCCGGAGTCGAACCAGACGTCGAGGATGTCCATCTCCTTGCGGAACTCGCCGCCGCCGCACTGCGGGCAGCGGGTGCCGGGCGGCAGCAGGTCGGCCGCCTCGCGCACGTACCACTCGTCGGCGCCCTGCCCGGCCCGGAAGATGGCGGCCACGTGCTCGACGACGGCCTCGTCGAGCAGCAGGGCCTCGCAGGCCCGGCAGTAGAAGGCCACGATGGGCACGCCCCACACCCGCTGCCGGGAGATCGTCCAGTCCGGCCGGTGCGCGACCATGTTGTAGATGCGCTCCTCGCCCCACGGCGGGATCCACCGGACCTCGCGGCGGATGGCGTGCAGGGCGCGCTGCCGGAGCGCGTCCTTGTCGAGCGCGATGAACCACTGCTCGGTGGCGCGGAACAGGGTCGGGTTCTTGCAGCGCCAGCAGTGCGGGTAGGTGTGGGTGAGCGGCACCTCGGCCAGGAGCGCCCCCCGCTCCCGCAGCAGCGCGACGATCTTCGGGTTGGCCTCCCACACGGTCTGGCCGGCCACGTGCTCCACCTCGGGCACGAAGCGGCCGTCGTCGTCCACCGGGTTGTAGACGCGCAGCCCCAGGCTCCGGCCCAGCTCGTAGTCCTCCTCGCCGTGGCCGGGCGCGATGTGCACGAGCCCGGTGCCGGTGTCCATGGCGACGAAGTCGGCGCCGGCCACCTTGCCCGTCCGGTCGATCCACGGGTGGCGGTACTCGAGACCGACCAGGCTGCGGCCCGGCACGCGGGCCACCACCCGCGGCTCCCCCAGCCGCAGCACCCGCGCGACCTCGGCGGCGAGCCTGGCCGCGACGATGAGCCGCTCCGGCCGGCCGGCCTCCAGGACGACGTACTCCTCGTCGGGGTGGACGGCGACCGCCAGGTTCGCCGGCAGGGTCCACGGCGTGGTGGTCCAGATGGCGAGCGCCGCCGGCCGGTCGGCCGCCGCGGGCGGCGGGCCCAGCAGCGGGAAGGCCACGTACACCGAGGGGGTGCGCTGCTCCTCGTACTCGACCTCGGCCTGGGCCAGCGCCGTCTTGCAGTACATGCACCAGTGGACGGGCTTGAGGCCCTTGTAGACGAGCCCGCGACCCACGAAGCGGCCGAACTCGCGGGCGATCACCGCCTGGTAGCCGGGGGCCATCGTCAGGTACGGGTTGTCCCAGTCTCCGAACACGCCCAGCCGCTTGAACTCCTGCCGCTGGATGTCGATGAAGCGCAGGGCGTACTCCCGGCAGCGGCGGCGCTTCTCGACGGGGTCCATGGCCCGCCGCACGTCCACGCTGGCGCGGTCCAGCCCCAGCTCCTTGTCCACCTGGTGCTCGATGGGCAGCCCGTGGCAGTCCCAGCCGGGGACGTAGACGGCGTTGAAGCCGAGCATCGAGCGCGACTTCACGATCACGTCCTTGAGGACCTTGTTGAGGACGTGTCCCATGTGGATGTGGCCGTTGGCGTAGGGCGGGCCGTCGTGGAGGATCCACAGGGGACGCCCCGCGCTGGCCTCCCGCACGCGCTTGTAGATGGCGATGCGGTCCCACCAGGCCAGCATCTCGGGCTCGCTCTGCGGCAGGTTGGCGCGCATCGGAAAGGCGGTTTTGGGCAGATTCAGCGTGGCTTTGTAGTCCATGGCCGGGATGGTCATCCTACCACAGCCGCGACGCCCTACTTGGGCAGCAGGGTCACCTCGCCGCGCTCGGAGTCGATCCGGAGGTTGAACTGGTCGAGGAAGTCGCGACCCAGCAGGCCGTCGCCGGGCGACGCCGGCATCTCGTAGGCCGCCACCGGCAGCCGCTGCACCTTCGCCTCGCCCACCTCCAGCGAGTCCACGATCACGTACTGCACCCGGTCCGTCCCCGTCACGCCCGTCATCTCCCCCTGGGCCACGACGCGGGTCAGCGACACCCCGGCGGCGGCCAGGGCCCGCGGGCTGATCAGCGTGCGGTCGGCGCCGGTGTCCAGGAGCAGGCGGGCCGGGGCGCTGCCGTTGATGCGCACGTCCACCATGATGGGCTGCCCGGGGGTGTAGCGGATGATGCTGCCCTTCGGCTCGGCGACAGCCGCCGCCGCGTCCGCCCCGGCGGGCGGCGCCGGCCGGTTGCGCAGCCCGAGGGGGACGGCGCGCGCGCGGTAGCGCTCCGGGACGCGGTCGAGGCCCTCGACGTAGTGCGCGTGCCCCTGCTCGTCGACGTAGCGGTAGACCTGGGCGCGCGCCGGGACCGCCGCGCCCGCCACCAGCGCCGCGACCGTGAGGGCGATGAGGCCCGCTGCGCGCACGACTCGATCATACCCCGCAGCCCAGGAATCGATATACGACCATTTCGCGGGCGCCGGCGACGTCCGTGTGCGGCAGGCGCACGGCGTGCACGGCCTCCACGAGATCGCGGCGCGCCGTCAGGGCGGGAAACCACGCCGGGAACACGATGACGTAGTCGGGGCACCGCTCCATCACGTACCGGATGATGCCGGCCTCCCCCTGCCGGCGGTACGGGAGGATGTCCGGGGTGACCAGCCCCATCAGATCCAGGACGTGGCGCCGGGACAGGAAGGCGATGGCGCCGACGTCGTTCAGCGCCAGACGCGCCGGCCCGGGCAGGTGCTCGGCCACCCAGCGGCCGAGGTGCACGTGCATCGCGTTGATGTCGTGCACGGCCCGGCCGTGCCGGGAGGCGGCAGGCACCAGCGCGAGCAGGGCCAGGGCCAGCCAGCCGGCCGTGACGAGCCCGCGCAGGCGGCTCCAGCGTCCCCCCAGCGCGACGGCCAGCACGATGAAGGCGAGGGGCAGCAGGTGCGCCGAGTACCGCCCCTCCTGGAAGCCCGGGCCCCGGTACGGGGCCAGCAGGGCCATGGCCAGCGGGTGCCCGGCGAGCGCCAGCGCGGG
>FWPU01005302.1_pt1 | contig 22212 bp, 13 predicted proteins | sample 2228361 | NCBI WGS metagenome assembly FWPU01 (sample SAMEA103939777, study PRJEB20133) | metagenome
ATCTTCGCATGCAGTTCCTTGATCGTAAGGCGCGGATCCTTGGTGGTCCCGCTGCCGTTCTCAAAAATCTTTTCCACCTCGCTCTCTAGTCGGTTCTTCCAGAGCTGGATCTGGTTGGGATGGACCCAACGTGTTCCCCCCGAGCTCTGCCAGAGTCCGGTCCCCTCGTAGGGCCGCCAGGGCTACCTTCGCCTTGAATGCCCCAGAGTGGTTTCTTCTCGTCCGTTTTATCTTCTGCTCCTCCTCTTTCTGGAGTTTATCCCAGAAGACTCCACTTAAAAACTCGCTCTCCCTGTCCAATTCACGGGGTTCACCTTAGATTTCGTCTATATTTAATTTTCATAGTTCATGTTCTTGCCTATATTGGTTTGATTCTCATTGTATTGCTTCAAAAGGGCGAGGACGTGAATCTGGGGGCTGCGCTTGGCGGTTCCTCTCAGACCCTTTTCGGAAGTAGAGGTGCTGGAGGATTCCTCACAAAACTGACCAGATCCTCAACAATTACATTTATGCTGACATCCTAGAGTCTGGCAGTCTGGCATAAATGTAGTCCCGCATGCCACATGAGACCGTGATCGAGACTGTAGAAAAAGATAGGCTAAGCCGGCAGAGGCCCATCCTGAAGGTAAGGCAGCCACTACTACCCAGGGAGGTGAATCAGGTTCAGCCCGAGAGGCATCGCCCAGCACTTCCATGCCAATAGAAGCAGAGATAGCTGCTTGTTGCATGATTTCAGTGGATCAGCATATGCCGAAGTGGTGGAACTGGTAGACACGCCATCTTGAGGGGGTGATGCCCACCGTGTGTAGAGGTTCAAATCCCTTTTTCGGCACCAAAACTAAAATAGCGCGTAACATATTATGGTGGTTAGGGGCCTTTAGTTCCCAGATATTTAAAGCTTTATTTATCCCAAGAATTTCTCGGCTCAGAAGCTGATTATTCCCACTGATAGGCCATATATACACTGGTGTCTCCGGTATCGTATCGCGCGCGGTTGGGATCATGCCAGTTGACTAGATAACCCCCCAGGAAATCATCTCCGCTCTTAATAAGAACATAAAGTCCAAACAGGTTGAAAGAGATAGTTCCACCCCAGTCTTGCTCAAAGATGCCAAATGGAATGGTGTATCCATATTGGTCAGGATACCAATAAAAAATCCTCAAACGGGGATAGTACCATACCCTTTCTTCGTCTACATCAGGTAGATTGAAGCGCTGATATAATCCACCCTGATAAGCTTTATATTGTACATATATCTCCGGTGCCCCACAGGGAAACAACGGTTCATGATCATTGTACAGGATTATACCGTAAAAATACTCCATCCGGCTTGCACTTCCCGTGAAATCCATAACCCTTATCTCCGCATCAGCAGTAGATTCGTGTATGCTGTCGTGTTCGCATAAGGTCACAACAAGTGTCGGGATCTCTGGCACGACACCTACTGGTAAGAAAATCTCTTCACCAGGTAGGTTATGGGCGATGACAGTATCCATCTCCTCCTCAGGTAGCCATAGAGGGGAATAAGCCACTAATATATTTGTATCTCCCTGCCAAATCGTGCGATGATCCGGTATAGGGAAATAAAGGTCAACATCCAATGAATTTGCGGTAAAATCATTAATTATCTCATCTGCCCTTGCTCCTATGGAATCTTCAAGATATTCTGATATCTTTCTGTAGGAACCTTGTGAAGGGTCGTAAACTTCTGCTCTAAAGAAGTCAAAAAGATCGATTATCTTTTCATATGATGGAGATTGAAAGATAAGATCAAGCAGTTTAAGGCGAATCTCCTCATAGTTCATAATCATTGCGAATCCGGAAGAGAGATCGTAAAAATCCGGATCCAGTCTTTCAGGGCAATCGGGGAAATCTACTAGTCCGTCACAGTCATCGTCTGTTTGGTTGAAACAATCTTCGGCCATACCAGGGTTCACGTATGGAGCGGTGTCATCGCAATCAAGTTCGGGATGAGGACATGTGAAAGATGCCGGATCCCCATATCCGTCCCCATCGAGGTCCGCACAGGGAGGCCAAGGCTCCTGCCCCAGAAGAAACATGCATGATAATACAATGATTCCAATCCCTACCCCAATGGGATTTGGCCTACACATAATCCCCCCTCTTTTTTTAGAGCTTTATCGAAAGGTAACATCGAGTTAGCTTACGCACGGATTAGATCCGACAAGAATGTTATGTCAACAATTTTTTTCAATCAAAAGGTAAACCACTGGCTCCACCAGTGCGACTAGCTAGCATTGACCTTTCACGGGCATTAGAGATAGCTTCTCCTTTGGAGGCGTGGCAGTTTTCTGGAGAAAGGATGAACTATGATGGATTACGAAAGCGCCTAGCCATATTTCACTATAATGCCAGTTCCGCCTGCGGGAAAGTCGGAGCCTATGGTATCCGTTGTACAGACCTGCCAACAGGCACCACATTCAAGACAGCGTTCCTTGTAATCCTCTGAAGGTTTTATGCCTTCTTGTCATTGAGTTTCCAGAGAAAGACAGGACAGACCATAACACAATCACCGCACCCCCAACAACGCTCAGGCTGCCTTGATATGAACTCCTCAACTGGTAGGGTCTTGTAAATGAGCTTAACGAACTCTTTAGTACTCATCGGCTTATGCCCTCCTAGACTTCTCTTGGGCAAAGGGCCTAAAGAAATACTCCATGCTCAGTGGGGTGGTAACATTTTTATATCGATTTCTGGTCTAGGCAGCACGTTTCGCCGGTAATGGTAAGATCATGGGTAAGATCTTCTGTAAGAGCCTATGCTACCCTAGGCAAGGGGGCTTACGAGGAGGATTACCAATTGATGGTTGCCGGTGGATTATTGATTGTAACCTGTAAATTTATTTCATGTTCTGTAATCCAGTATGCAGCGAGCCAGAAGTCCCTGATTTCAGTATTCATCTCAGCATCCTAATTGCTAATTTGGCCGGACAAATATGGTTATTGACACCCGGATCCTCGCCTTCCACCATTCACTTAAGAAGCACGACGAAGGCGATCGTGTGGATCGGAGTTAGCAAATAAATTCCTAGTCTCGCTCTCAGAAACCACATCCATACACAGGGGAAAGCGTTGTTCTCGTTGGTACTGTAAACTGCATACCACCTCTTCAGTGCCGATTCATTGCACAAGGATGTTCGGCCAGAGTCCGTGCTCCTATGTGAGCCCGGGTTTTTGAACAGGTTTGAACAACGCTTGACACTCTCTCCTCTTTATACCTCACGCTCGGTCTCAGGTCTCTTGTGTAACCATGATCTTCACAGAAAGATCGTTGAAGACCTTATACTGTCCTATTATCTCTAGCCGTCTCCGATCTGGTAGCTTTTGCGAAAGACACCCCGTTGTGCTGGTAGTACTTATCATGGGTGATCCTTCAAGCATGCACCACTCTTCAGACAACTTGAGCTCACCTACTTGGCATCTGATTCCGTGCATATCTGCATAAGATCTTATCGTGCTCTTCCCCAACGAATCAGGCCATCTCAACGTCCAGGGAAACGTAATTTTGGGTCCTACGCTCGGCGATTACTGCGCCGATATTGACGGCGCATAGGCACGCAGGCGGCCCAAAGCACCGTACAAGCTCAGACCTAGGACGAGGGGATTAGAAAGAAATTTTCTTAAAGCTGAAGATGCATAGCAAGGGTCACTAACTGGATCGGCTTGATTTGGTAACAAGCTCCATAGTGTGGTAGCATTAAAATTATCGTAGCTATTAGAAGAAAAGGAGGGCAAGAAATGAAGGGCGTGCCATCTCTCTTTAGACTCCTTCTTTGCTGCCTGTCAGTCATCGGCTCATGGATGAGTGCTGGTTGCCAGCCTCCCCCGCCGCCAAACCACCTCTTTGCTATTGCCATTATCGCAGACCCCCATGTGCCTGGTCAGCCTGGCTCCGAGAATGCCAGAAGACTTGCAGCTTGCGTAGATTGGATCACTGCCCATCAGGAAGAACTGCGCATAGAACTTACCCTTGTCGTAGGAGACCTTATCAAGGATACAGTGACCTGGGAGGCAAAAGAGATTCTCGACAGATTGACCATCCCATATGTGCCCATATTTGGTGACAACGAGGTACATACTAATGAAGCATTCTTTGCCACTATGTATGCCTCACACTACAATTACCTTGCAACGATCTTTGAGAACTGGAGGCAAGCACCTTCACCGGTCTGGAATCCTCAGTACGAAAAATACAGCTACTTCCAGAACATTTCTTTTGACTACAAAGATATTCACTTTGTAGGACTTGACTGGTGCTCTAGGTCCTCGGACATCCTGCTAGGAGAGCAGGCTGACCTGCATGATTTCGAGGGTGGCACATTACCATGGTTCATGGAGGATATTGCTACCTGCCAGAAACGCTATGGTGAAAACATCATCATGATCTCCCATCACCCCATGCACCTCTCTATTGGCGCATTTACAACTGAAGAGGACACCGTCATTGAGAACTTCACCAGCACGTACGGTAGCTATGTGTACGCAGATCTGGCAGGCCACTATCATGTGGGCTCGCATGAGACCCGACCCGTCGGAGGATACGAGATCTACATCACAGAGGCATCTAACTTCCTTTTGAACACTATGGCACTACTTAGGGTCTATAATGACGGCCAAGCCTTTTCCTATTACTATGAAACCATTTACCCTGAACAATAAGCTGTGGACTGAGGTCGTTACGCGTGAGGATACCGCTGTGGCCTTACCTCGGTCATAGGGATACAGAATGGGAGGAGAAGACATGTCTGTATTCGAAAGGATGAAGATCGTCCAAGGAGATATCACTAAGGAGAAGGTCGACGCAATTGTCAATGCAGCGAACAAAAGCCTCCTGGGAGGCGGAGGTGTCGATGGTGCAATTCACAGGGCTGCTGGACCACAACTTCTCGCCGAATGCAAGACACTGGGGGGATGCGAAACAGGAGATGCAAAGATCACAAAGGGGTACAACCTTCCGGCACGTTTCGTTATCCACACCGTAGGGCCAGTCTATCACGGCGGCACCTCAGGCGAGCAGCAAAAACTCGAGAGCTGCTACAGGAGATCACTCGAGATCGCTTCACAAAAGGGAATTAAGAGCATTGCCTTCCCTGCGATAAGCTGTGGGGTGTATGGATATCCTATCGAGGAGGCCTCCCGGATAGCCTTACGTACAGTTGCAACGTATCTCAAGGCGCATCCAGAGATCGAAGAAGTACGGTTTGTTCTGTTTTCGTCAGGCGATCTCAAGGTGTACGAACAAACTTACGAGAAGCTCAAGAAGGAGGGATGAATACGTCTACTCAGATCCCATCAACACCCACTGCGCTCTACCACTCCAACATCTTTGCGAACGCATGGGGCCCTATCGTTGAAACCGATAGCCCTTTCCTCTCACTGAAATGATGTACCTCGGTCGTGATGGGTCTACTTCAAAGTAAGTCCTCAGCCGCCTTATGAAATTGTCAACGGTACGTGTCTCTACACCCTTTGCATATCCCCAGATCCTGGTGAGCATCTCATCCCTTGTCACTACCTCACCTTCTCGCTCCACCAGAAGCTTGAGGATAGAGGCTTCGATCTCTGTCAGATCCCTCTCACCGGCGATCCCTTTTGCCCTGCCCCGAAAGAAGTCTACCCAGCATGCATCACCAAAATAATAGAGCGAGCCAGGAGGCGGTATCTGCCGATACCAGCCCCTTCGTCGTATCATTCCTTTGACGCGAAGCAGAAGTTCCTCGAGCCGAAAGGGTTTTGTCACATAGTCGTCAGCACCGCTTGCCAAGCCTTCAATTCGATCTTCGTCCTTGCCTTTTGCAGTCAGCATAATGATGGGGACCTGAGGGTCTTGCTTTCGAATCCTTCGGGCGACCTCCAGGCCGTCGATATGAGGCAGCATGAGGTCGAGTATGATAAGCGTCCAGGCGCTCTCTGGGAATAACTCAAGGGCCTCTCTGCCATTACGCGCAATAGTAGTATCATAGCCTTCCATCCGCAGGTTGTACGCAAGGCCTTCGGCCAGATTCTTTTCGTCTTCTACAATGAGAATGCGTGCCTTTGCCTCTTCCATCACGATCGTCCAAAGGGTAACGAAGATAGCCACGCCTCAGGACGTCGCCGCCTGCGCACGCCAGGACCTTTGACCGGCAACTGGACGATGAGCGTCGTGCCCTTGCCTTGGCCTTCGCTTTTTACGGTTGCCTTGCCACCATGGGCCTGCACGATGTTTTTCACAATGTAGAGGCCGAGCCCTGTCCCCTGGCCGTAACGCTGCTGATCGCCGCCAACTCGATAGAAAATGCGGAACACCTTTTTCTGGTGCTCAGCCGGAATTCCTATGCCCTTATCTTCAAAGGTAATGATACAAGAAGCGCCTTCCACCCTCATCGTCACCTGTAACCAGAAGTCCTGAGGAGAATATTTCAAGGCGTTTTCTATGATATTGTCAAAGGCGACCCTGAGGTTTTCCCAGTCCGCAATAAGTGTAATGTCTCGCTCAATATCTACAAGACACTGGTCAGCACGCCATCCGTACCGGAGTCGCTTCTCCTCCAGATATGTCCGCAATCGTTCGCTCAAAGGGATTGGCTCGAACGAGTAGTCGAGTTTGAACCGTTCAATACGGGAGACGAGGAGAATATTATGTATCAGGGTCGAGAGCCGCTCGGTCTCCTCCTGCATCCTTGAAAGAAATTCCTTCCTGTCACGCTCAGGGGGGTCTCGCATCGCAAGGGTCTCGATATAGAGTTTCAAAGAAGCGAGGGGCGATTTTAGTTCGTGCGTCACACTCGATATAAATGTCTCTTGGAGAACATTCAAGGATGCCTGCTTTCTGAAATATACGTAGAGGATGATCACTCCCATGAGCAAAAAAAGCATCAGGGTACCGACGCCAAAAAGGACTCCCCATGACGTTCCAACACCACCCGGCCAAAAGTCGAACCGGAGTGCAAGGGAACGTATGGCCTGGTAGTTGCTCAGAGAGTAATAGATCCACAGCGCAACAAGCGCAAGCCAAACCACATTGATGAGGATAAATACGATCAAAGAGGAGCGCAGCGCTACAGTCTTCCGAGGCATGGTTACTTTGTACCACAGAGGTAGTGCTGCGACAAGGGTAGTCCAGACATCAAGTCGTGTTATCGGGTCGTAAGGACTCGATCCTGGTTTATCTCAAGGATGACGAGGTGACGCTAGGAGTGGTCCGCGACTCGGGCTTTGCTCAGTCGCTCTTTATTGCATTGCCTCGAGGAGTACGAGAGAGTACCAAAGCGGTCATCTTGAATTAAGTAAGCGTCATCATGGATTCAATCAAGGACCCAGGGCCTACAACGACCACTCCACAGCGAGCTGAACAGGTCACGCCGTTTGCTCACAGGCGATGGCAGCATCCAGGCAATTGCCTCCAAGCCCAAGTTGTGTCGTTGCCTTCTCGAGAATAAGAGAAATCTGGTTGTGACAGTAAGGGAGAAACTCACCTGAAATCGACTCCATGCTGGACCTGAGACCTTTTGCAAGTTCTTCAAGCAAATCTCTTGCTGGCTCAGTCCGTCGTATGAATTCCTCTCGTACCTCTGTTGACATAGTCTCCCATCCCCTGCGAAGCCTGCGGTAGAGGCCCTCGACCTGGAGGTTCCAGCGGTCGAGCGTTTCGAGTTTCCTCTGGTAGGATCGAGACGAGTGCAGAATCTGACGGGTTAGGATATTCCCCTTGATACGTATTGCCGCATTTCCCAGTTTGTCCTGAGAAACAAAGAGATAGCGGACCGCTTCCCTGAAGGAATAAAAATCCAGATGTGCCCTTGCAAGCTCGGACTGAAGCACATGGGGTGCTATTTTTTCAGGACGGATTACCACGTGATGACCATCGTAGATGTGCCAGTCTGTGGTAATGATCTTCCCCTCTCGAGCGTAGCGCTCCATAAGAGGTGTCCCAGGTATGGTACTCAGGGCGAAAAACTGGGCAGTATCGAGTTTGAGCCTCTTGGCAAAACGCACGGTATCGCGTACCGTCTCTTCGGTATCCTCGTCCGAACCAAGTACAAACATACCGTGTACTGAAATGCCAGCCTCGTGAAAGCGGCGAATGGCTGCTTCGTTCTTTTCAAAGCTCGACCGCTTGTTGAACGCTGCCAGCGTCTTATCATTTACAGATTCAAACCCAACGTACACGGTCTGGCATCCAGCCCTCTTCATAAGGGACAGCAATTCAGCATCTTCAGCAGCCTCGACACGTACCTGGGCATGCCACGGCGGCATTGAAATGCCCTGCTCGAGGAGTCGCTCCATAAGCTCCTTTGTCCTGGAGGGCCGTGCCGTGAAGTTATCGTCACCGAAAAAGATAGGCTTGCGCGTCTGTCTCAAGGTGTGTTGGATAAGTTCGATGGTACGGTCTACGTCGAGAAAACGGTACTGACGTCCAAACTGAGTGACAACCGCACAGAACTCGCAGGCAAAGGGACATCCACGCGAAGTGACGACAACAGAATAGTCGATGCGGCTGCAGACCTCCTTTGGCATGACAGGAAACGGGAGGCGGGATAACTCCTCGTTCGACAGAAACGGACGTCTCGTCGTATACCGCGTGTTTCCGTCACGGTCCCGATACGCAATCCCTTTGACATCATCGAGGTAAGGGTCGTGTTTGTTCTCTTGAAGCCTTTCCATAAGTTCGACGATCGTGGCATCGCCCTCGTGGAGCACCACAACATCGCCATACGCTGTTGCCTCTTCGGGCAGTGCCGTGACATGAGGTCCGCCAAAAATGATCTTGATATCAGGGTTGACTGCCTTGAGCCTCGCTGCAAGTTCATAGGATTGCGGCTGAGTGCGAGTGATCGAGGAGATACCCACCACGTCCATGCCTGCAAGCTCTTTGAGTTCCTCTTCGTGGAATCTCCCACCTTGGGCATTGTAACGTGGGTTGTAGATATGCACTTGTCTGAATCCCTGTGCCTTCAGGATAGCCCCCAACAGATCGATTGCCCGTGAAGGCAGTCGTACAACAGAGTAGAGGTCCTTTTGCCTGTTGCCAAAGAGACGTCCATCCTGCGTCGCATACAGTTCTATGAGGGCAATTCGCAGTGATCGTGATTGGTTATTGCTTTGTGTTAGAGAAGTCACTGTCATACTATCCGTCCTTTCTTTTTCTGGGCGTGCGAGGACACTGCGTTTGCTCATGGCTTCACACACAATCGAGCAAAACCATGTGTCCAGGTCCACAGTACGAGCTTCTACCACTGCATCGGCCTGCAGAACGCCTGGTGTGTTACTGACACAATAGCACAACTACAGGAAGAAACTTCGGGTGAGACTGTAAAAGAATTGTAAAAATGTGTTCCCCACATGATGAGGCACACACTTGACGTCTTGTCAAATTAACGTATAAAGACACGGGTAGGGAGCAGGTACACGATGCGTCGAACCGACATATCCGGGATCGCATGTACGCTCTTGCTGTTGCTGGGATCCTTGACTACCGTGATCCTTGCAGGCTGTTCAAAGGAAGCCGACAGAGATCGAGCCATACTCGTTCCACCTGTACCTGTGACGTCCTGGACAACACCTGACACACCTTTTGCCTGCATCCCGCTGACAAATCACTGCCTTGCACCCATGCCTTCAAATCTATTGACCATAAGAGACCCAAACACTGCAACTGGTCTGCGCATAAACCTCACCGAGGACAATTATAGTGAGGGTATTTTCAAGTACGCGAGCGCATTCCTTTCGCCCTCTTTGCTCAATGCGGCAGACGGGTTCAGCCCTGCTGGCCAGATCGTTATCCCTTTGCAAGCGCCTGTCGATCCACATTCACTGCCCTCGACCTTGGAGGCATCTGTTCGGCTGGAGAGCCCACTCTTACTGTTGGAGACACCGTCGTGGACACCAGTTCCGTTTCATGTATTTGTCGATACATCAGGGGAGTATCATAGACCGCCTCAGCACTTCATCGTCATGATCCCGGCTGTACCCTTACACAAGGCAACTACCTATGTGGTTATCGTCACCTCATCGCTCAGACAGGCTGGTGGCACCCCGATGCCTCCCTACCCTGGATTCGAACGCATCAAGACAGACGAGCCTCTCACTGATACAGATACCCTCAGACTACGTGATCTCTACAAAGGACTATTCGAAGCCATTCACGAAGCGCTGGGCCTGAGGCGGCAGGACATCCTATTGGCCTTTGACTTTACGACTCGATCAGAGGCATCGCTTTTCGCTCCAATGACCCGCATAAAGGATATTGTACACACGCAGGCCCTCAAGGACCCTCCCCACTTCACTACTCTGCATATTATCCCCCCACTTTTAGAGCCAAGCGAATCGTGCGAGGTGCTCGGGACCTATTCGTCGCCATCCTTCCGTACGCCGGACGACAAGGTACTCGATCTCGACGATCAAGGACTTCCTCGAAGCACACATACTGAAGAGATCACCTTATTGCTCAAACTCCCAGCACAGCCGCCAGGCGCCAGGGCCCCTTTGGTGATATTCGGTCATGGGCTATGGGTGTCGAAGGAGACAGTATTTCAGATATCAGAAGACCTGCTCTCACATGGTTTTGCCATTGCGGCTATCGATGCAGCCTGTCATGGATCCCGTATCCGTAAGGATGGGTTTATCGGCGATCTCTTTCAACTCGAGACAGTCATGAGGGCAACTGCATGTCTTGCTCAAACCATAGCTGATGAACTTCAACTTGTCGAACTTATCAAGCATGATCTTTCGAACATCGATCTCCTCCCCTATGACCCTTATGGGCCATCAGGAGACGGGGCCCCTGATGTGGATGCTGAGAGGATCTACTATCTCGGTCAGTCCATGGGTACGGTGCTAGGACTCACCTTTACAGCGCTATGCCCGGAGATCCGGGCTGCTGTTCTGAACGTTCCTGGATGCGGTATCGTAGACATCGTAACACAAGGGACGATCACAGCGCCTTTGGTCGGCAGACAGTTCATTCCGCGATGGACGTCACCCCTGGACGCAAGCCTTCTCTATATATCGGGCCAGATGTATATCGACTACCTCGATCCTGTGCACTATGGTATGTTCCTGGCCCACGACAAGGAACGGGATCAGCTCGCATATCGGCCTATACTGCTTCAGGAAGCCATTCACGATGGTCTCATCCCTAATTGGAATACCGACATCCTCGTGCGCATGTTGGGGATCCCTGTCATCGAACCTTATGTCTATCGCCCGTACGGTGTACCATCGGTCGCTGCGCCTGCATCTGGATCCGGGGCGTTTCAATACTCCTTTACCACCAACCCATTCTTTTCACATCTGCTCATGTTGCTCGTACCTGAAAGCCGAAGGCAAATTCTCAGGTTTTTGCTTACTGCCGACCAGGGATCTCCTGTGATCATCAATCCCTTTGAGTAGAGACTGTTACATTGGCCGCCCAGTACCGATACCCGTAACATCAAGGTCAAACGACTGGATCATAGGCCATCTACAGAATGACCGCTGCCGCAGGGACTTTCTGCTCAATGCTGCCAGTAGTAGCAACCAACAGTGTTCGTCCTGGCTATGCACAGGGCTTTGGCGGAGTGCGATCTTTTGCGCAGTACATCTTTTAGGTAGTTGGATCTTAAGGCTGGTACTTGTTGTTACCTTTGATACCTTCGAGGATCAAACTTTGAGGTAGGCTTAGGACAACGTCCAAAGGTCCATCGAGTAGGTACCGGCTGTCCCTTGCGTGGTTCTGAGGTCCCCAGTATAGAGGACGGTTGACCCAACCGTTACGGTGCAAGCCTATAGTGTCAGGCCAGATCATGGCGTTTGTCCAGGATACCGCATCCGCCCCTCAGCAGCCTTCTTGTAGGCTGCGACCAGCATGTCGGTCAGGGCGACCCGGAGGCCCATATCGAATCCCTCAATATGCTTCAGCATCATGCGCAGGAAAAAGCCGCTCGAAGCAAGGTTCGAATAAGATGTGTACGTGAACGCTGTCGAGCCGTGATCGACCTCAACGAGTTCGATCTTCCCCCACTCTCCATTGATATCGTGTTTATGCTTTTTATTCAGTTGCCAACAAATCGCATGCCCTGAAGTGGCATCGTAATCCAGCGTGTAGTCAATCTCCAGTGGAAATATTACTTTGAAACTCAACGTATAGGCGACCGAATAGTGATTGGCGTCACCAGAGACAACCCGCGCACGTGTAATGAACGGGATAAAGGCAGGATATGACTCGTAGCCCTTGATGATCGAAGTGACAGCGTCTGCACTCGCTGATATCCTGGTCAGCCCTGTAACACATCTTGTTCCACCTTTTGACGGGTTATGGAATAGAACGACCCGGTAAGATGGAGAGAGCGTGGCGAGTAAGGGACCTGCAACCTGTGTCATGGAACCTGGCAAGACAACCGACTCCACCCCGCTCACTGTGATCGGATTCACATTGAGCTTTATCCCTTCTATTCTCTCCTTGACTGCCTCCGGATACAGGGTTCCGACCGAGACCAGGGTCGGTGTAACGAGCTCTGGAAATGAATTGTAGACAACCTTGGCAAGGTAGCCGAACGAGGCGAGGTCTGCGTAGGCGGTGTACACGAAGATCGTATTGCCAGATCCGTCATCGATAAAATATTCCCTGAACCTGACATCAGAAAAGTCGCCTCTGTCTTTTGGGGAAACGATGCCCCATATCTCGTTCATTGGGTTCATGTGCTGTTCGAGCACATACGTGGTGTTCAAAGAGAAAAGATTGAGCACCTTGAATTTCAGAAGATACCTCACTTTCCAGATACGAGCAGTGGATGAAGGCAGGACCTTGACCTCGCCGATGTTCGGCACATAGCGGCCATAGGCTGCATAGTCGACAACCGTGTCCCAGACCACCTTAGGGGGTGCCTTGATGTGCACTATACCCGTTGCGTACTCACGCCCTGCTCTATCCATGTGTATGACCACAAGTGTTCCCATCTGGAGAAGGGGAAGAAGCACCCTGGGATCGAGCTCCTCTACGATCCTTGGAATTTCGGCATCATTCGAAGAGGCACCTGATGACGGTATAAGACTCGACATACCCACCACGGAGACCAACACTAGATAATAAGCAGGAGGAAAAGCTGCATACCGCAAGGCGTACACACCATCATTGGGCAAGAGGGCTCTCACAGCCGCAGCGATGCATGATACTGCTTTGTGGGCTCAAAGTCTATCTAGTTCACAAGGCATTGACTAGCTAGTGGCCAGTTTCATAAAATTATATGTAAAAGACAAGACAGAGACCAACAGCAATAGGCTCTGACAGAGAAAAGTACCTGCTTAGAACGGAGATGCCGCCTGGATCTGCACTACAGACCGGGACGGGACGTAATGAAGCATAACAACCGCTATCAGAGAGCCAAGGGGTTACCCTCCAAGGGGTGACCCTTTTCTTTTTACAGGAGTGGTTTTCGGTATACACGACGATGAAGATCATAAAAGATCCTGTAGAAATGCAAAGATACGCTCAACTGATAAAGCTACAGGGCAAGAAGATCGGATTTGTTCCTACGATGGGATATCTCCACGAAGGGCACCTGTCGCTTGTCAGGGAGGCCAGAAAAAGGGCCGACTGCGTAGTGGTATCTATATTCGTCAATCCCACCCAGTTTGCACCCTCGGAAGATCTGGATGTGTACCCGAGGGATTTTCCAAGGGACGAAGCCCTGCTCAGGGAAACCGGTGCTGATGTGATCTTTTACCCGGATAGCGAGTCCATGTATCCACACGGGTTTGAAACGTTTGTCACTGTAGAGCACTTGAGCAGGAAGCTCTGTGGCATATCCCGACCAACGCATTTCCGAGGCGTGGCTACTGTGGTCGCCAAGCTCTTTAATCTTGTCAAACCAGACATTGCAGTCTTCGGAGAAAAGGATTTTCAACAGCTGGTAATCATACGGCGGATGGTCAAGGACCTCAATTTCGACATCGACATTGTTGGACACCCAACAGTCCGTGAAGAAGATGGCCTTGCCATGAGCTCTCGCAATACGTACCTTATGCCTGAAGATCGGGCCGCTGCCACACTCATCAAGAAGGCATTGGACAATGCAAGACAGCATTATGAGAAGGGCGTACGACATGCCAGTATACTCATAGAGAAGGCCACAGAGGTGCTCAGACAGTCCCCAAAGATACGGATCGACTATCTCAAGATTTGTGACACACAGAGCCTCGAGGACGTAGAGGAAATCACTGGAGAGGCCGTTATGGCTGTTGCAGTGTTTATAGGGACCACACGGCTCATCGATAACATGGTGTTCTCCGGGAATGCGTAAATGATTACATCGAGGAGATCCTCACATGCAACGCAAGATGCTTAAATCAAAGATCCACAGGGCCACTGTCACCGACGCCAATCTTCACTACCGGGGCAGCATCACGCTCGATGCCGACCTGATGGACGATGCGGATATCCTTGAATACGAGCGAGTCGAGATTTGGAATGTGACCAATGGTAACCGCTTTTCTACCTACGCCATAAGCGGCACGAGGGGCTCAGGCACGGTGTGCATCAATGGTGCTGCTGCACATAAGGCATCTCCAGGCGATATCATTATTATCGCCAGCTTTGCATGGATGGATGAAGACGAGGCGCACATCATGAGACCACGCATCATCCAGGTGGATGGGGAAAACAGGCCCATTCATCAAGAAGGAGAGCCACGAGACGATATACGGGTTGTCAACATGCTCATGTAAGCATGCCTACATCCAGCCTGCGCGGCAGTGGCTGTCTAGTCGCTTCTATCCACATACCTAGTCTATTCGTAGTAGAAAGCCTTATGTCTGACTGTGCTTCCTGTCCCTAGACGCAGTTCGATCCATGCAATGCATAATGGTACTGCGCGCACGCCGCATTTGCATGCCAAAACTCATTGACAAGCCTACGAGAAATGCATAGGGTTTGATTCCCTGAAGCAAGCACTCTAGGCCCTACATTGTATCGCTAAAGGAGGAGAGATGTTTAAAATGAACCATACGTTGCCTAGAAACATACGACTAGTCATCATCCTAGGATCGCTGTGTGTCTTTGTGTGTTCCTTTCTGTTTTTACCGATCAGCAGCGTTGCCCAAAACAGAAAGGCAGTAAAAAAACTACCTGCACGCCACCCACTCGCTACATCGTCTCCTAAAGTAGTAAAACGAGAGCCGGCTCCAGCCCCTGTGCAGGCTGAACCGTGCCGTGCCGAGATCTTGATGGAGGCCGACACAGGCACTGTACTTTTTGAGAAGGACGCCCATACGCCCTATCCACCGGCATCCATGGTAAAGATGATGACCGCCTACGTGACCATGAGCTTTATCGAAGAAGGCAAGACCTCGCTCGAGGATAAAGTGACCGCATCCAAGTGGGCTTCACGAATCGGTGGTTCTCAAATCTATCTCAAGGAAGGGGAGGTTTTCACATTGGAAGACCTACTCAAGGCAGTTATGATCTGCTCGGCAAACGATGCAGCCGTCGCCATTGCAGAACACTTGAGCGGAAGCACAGAAGGGTTTGTCGATCTCATGAATCTCAAGGCTCAGGAACTCGGCATGAAAGAGACTACGTTTCATTCTGTGCACGGTCTACCGCCAGGACCTGGTCAGTCCGAAGACCTTGCCTCTGCGTACGATCTCGCCCTCCTGGCCAGGGCAATCGTCAATCGATTTCCCAAGATCTTGGAATACGCCTCGATCCAAGAAGCACCGATACGGGACAACAGCTTTATCATGCACAATGTGAACAAGATGCTCGGTACCTTTAAGGGTCTGGATGGCATCAAGACAGGATTCTATCGCCAAGCAGGGTTTTGCATTACCAGTACTGCAAAGCGGGCCGATACCAGATACATAGCCGTAGTGATGGGCTGCCAGACAAGCACAGTACGCTTCAACGAGGCAGCACGGCTATTGAACATGGGGTTCAACATGTTCGAATGCAAAAAGCTCGCAATCAAAGATGAACCCTATACCAAGACACTTCCTGTCGTGAACGGCGAAAAAAAGGAAGCCTTGTTGATCTATTCCGATACAGTTTCTGTATTGCTCAAACGTCTGGATACCTCCAAGATCACCACTCAAGAACAGTTTACGGTCAGCAAGCTACAAGCTCCAGTTGCCCGAGGCACCCGTGTGGGTACTGTGACATTTACATCAGGTGACAAGGAGTTAGGGGCAGCGGGTCTTGTCACAGCTGAGGATATTCCAAGAGTCGGCCTTCTCAAACGGCTAGGCAGAAGCCTTGGGCTGCTTTAGGACCCACCAATCCTGGTTTCCCCGTCCTTACAGCTGCTTACCAATGCCGCTCGCCTGCGAAGGTGAGGTGGGCGATAACAGCAAAATGGTCCGAGGGGTATTTCCTCTCCGGACCATAGCTTGTCATATCCACAATCCACCTCTGGCATGAAATGTTTCCTCCAGCTACAAACACATGATCAATTCTAGTGTCAGGATCGTAGTCAGTTGCATCGCCCGATCTAGCCCTTATCTCGAATCCTGGAGCCAGATCGAACGAATCAGTAAGTGCAAACCGATTACCGTGAGTGCCGTCGCTTTCCCCTTCAGTATATCCGGTAGTAAGGATACGGTAGGCAAGGCTCGACGGTGTGGAGTTAAAATCACCTGTCGCAATGACAGGTCCCTTGTCTGCCAAAAGTTTGGTCCTTTCGAGAAATAGAGGGGCGCTCTTTTCCTGACTCGGCGAGGTGTTATCAAAATGGGTATTTACAAGAGAAAACCGCATGCCGGTCTCAAGCTCCACCATCAGAGCCCAAATCACCATACGAGGAAAAAAGTTGCCAAACCCTCGGCCCCATCCTCCAGAGAATGGCACATCTGGTGTAGGGCTCAGCCAATAACTTCCTTGGGTGATCTTTGCAAATCGAGTTTCCTTGAAAAGAATAGTAGCGTCGGTATCTGTGAGCGGAGTAGGTGGATTTACCAGCGCAATAGCCTGATACCCAGGACAGAGCTGGACAAGGTCCTCAACCTGAAAGGCAAAGGGCTCTTGAAGACCAACAATATCAGGGTCATGAGCCTTGATGATGTCTGCCACAAAGTGCTTTCTTACGGCCCATCGATCAAAATCAGGATCAGGAATGTCAAAGAGGATGTTGTAGGTCATCACAGTGAACGCAATGGCCTCGTAAGTAGTACCTTCTCCCTCATCAGAGCTACAGCCAGATCCCACCACAGCCATAGGACCGCAAAGGAAGCAGACAACAAGGAGAAACCAACACAAGGGGCAGGAGGGAGGCCTTCTCTGAACCGATGCTTCCTCTTTGCCTCTCTTCTTCCCGTGTGAGGTTCGTCGAAATGATGACTGTCGTCGTCTGAGCCCTAGGAAGAGACACATACTCCCTAGAAAAAGCCCACACTCACCCGCGTAGTTCCACCCTGCCGACATGCGGCTCCCAGGAGCTACATGGGAACAAGCACCACACGCTTCCCTATTGGGCTTGCTTAGAAAGGGTTTGGTTTCTGGAGTCTCTGGTATCGAAGCAACGGGTGTTTTAAAGAGAGGATCACCTTTTTCAAAATAGGCGGCAACGTCAGCCAGTGTTGCAAAAACCGCCTGGCCTGTGCTCACGTATTTCTCAATGAGGTAATCAACAGTGGCCTCGAGCACACGCAAGGCATCATCGTCAGGTATCTGAAACCCATGGGCAAAATGCCACGCCGTATAAGGTGCATACGGCTTAGCATCGTATTGATTGATCATGGTTTGGACAAACTCGATATTCCCAGCGATATCCTCTTCCAGAGTGGAATAGGCCAGGTCGCCAAGCCGTTCTGAGAAGTGAGAGACAATGGAGACCTTGGTCTCAGGGGCCTTAAGCCTACTGTAGACATCGAAGTATTGATCGAAGATAGCTGCATACTTTCCTTGCGGGCAAAAGACGTACATGAGCCCGAGGCTACGAGCTGGCCCGACAAGATCAGGCGAAGTGATAAATCCTCCTGCTGGCATAAAGCCGACCATCTTGATGCCGGCATACCGCTGTAATCGGTCGACCGCATTGGTTACGATCCCTGCGTGATCGTAGGTCGAAAAATATGGTAGCAAATTGAATTCATGTAAGAACCCCTGATGTGAAAACTCGATAACCCCTCGTCCCTCGATGGCATACCTCCTTAGATAGTCAGGTATGCCAATCGATATGTCCCCTTGAGGTCGCAGGGTAAACTTGACACCTTTTTCCCGTGCAAATGCAATGAGTCGTGGCGTAATAAAGACATTTGCATACCAGCCTTCGTAATCAGAGGTTAGGCATATAGCCCTTGGCGCCTCTTCCCAGTGATCGATGTCTTCAGGAGGCCAGGCATCCATGACCGTGCCTTGCCATGGCAGAGGCGGATACAAGGCCCTCTCAAGGGCCAGAAGCGTTACTGCACAGGCCTTCCTTGCTGCACGAGATCCGTCATAATCAATCCCTGAGAGCCCGCCGCCGCCACTCCATCCCCTGTAGTAAAGACCTTTCATCTGACTCGAGAGGATCATGCCCGGCACCTGTTCAAAATTGAAGATAGGAGCAGCATTCTCACCGTAAGGACCATTTGACTCGCACAAAATGAAGTCCCTGATACCGGTACGAAAGAGGTAGTCTGCAAGCCATCGGTAAAAGGTACAAATGACTCGGTCCCTCCTGCTCATCTGTTCTGTGGTGCACGATGCACAGGGTGCCGTATGTTCTGGTGCCTGGCCCCCAATGATGCGGGCTTCTGCTGGTGAACGTGCCAAGACCATTTCTGGCATCCCGTCATGTCGTAAGCAGGCAAGACCGAGGAAAAAATCGTCTACGTATCTGTCGCTGAATGCGTTTACCGTGTCTTCTCGACCTTTAAGGTGTATGTCTGCCCAATATTCAAGTACAAACCACTGTTTGACCATGGCGAATGGAATCAATGCCCCAAGATTGGTCCATTCAGAAACAAGGCTTGAGCTTGGGATCCATCCCATAGGCAAACGCTGGTAGATACCTTCTCTGACTGCCTCTGCATATAGAGATTCAATCTCACGCGCGAGCATTACTGATACGTCCTCTTCATACGGTCCTGTGATTCTTTTCACAGGGATTCCGGTCAACTTCAGTGCTTCCTCGATGGTATCAGGTACGGTCAAGTTCCCATACCCATGGTATGCCGACTGAGATGGTGAGATCTGTTTTGCTACGTCCACTATGTATACGCGCTCGATAGTCGGACTGTGGCGGTCGAGATAGTCTCGATATTGCCTTGGGAGCGTAGTCTCGTGCCGGAGCGCAAAGGCAGGCCCCTGACCCACTGCTGCCAGATGAGATGCCACGAGGTTGAACGTGGTAAAGACTACACAACGTGGGGCCGAAAGTTCTTGTTCTGCCAACGCAACACTTCGGTCAAAAAAGTCACCCACTTGCACAGTCCTTACCGATCTCGCGCCGTGCTGGACGAACCATTCAACAAGGCTGTGCGAGATCCAACGAGTATCGCCACACAGCACCGCATCGAGGAAATGTCTCTGGCATAGGTCCATGAGGATCGGTGCTACATACTCGTCAGGCGCTTGTGCTCCAGGCAGTATTGGGATCATACCTGCACGCTTGCAGCCTGCGACTGCAGCCGGCGTCACCTGTTCCCAAATGTCTGTTGGGCTGATAAGTACCTCAAAGGAACCCAACTGGACTGGATTGAAATAGTCATACGGCTGAGTCTTTGCACCTGGTGATTCTTCGTGGGGTGTCAGCTCTTGCCCGCTACTGCTCGCCACGTGCACAAGGCCCGTAAGCACGAGGACCAACATAAATCTTACGGGTCGGCTTCCAGCGGAATTAAAAACGAAATCAAGACGTTTCTTGTTTGGCGAACATACTGCCCTACTCATGTCCTGTCGCCCCCTGTATTATCGTGTTCGTACTATGTGCAAGCTGGCTAGCCAGCCTCCACTTATGCACCATGCAAAAAACACTTGCGACGCTGACAAATATCTGGTAGAGATGTTGCGCACCCTTGTCGTTCTGATACGGTAACTGATGTGAGAGGGATGTATGCAGCTCTTTTTCTTAAAACGCCTGGCCTTTTCTCCATGCATAGCTCAATGCGCTTACCACTATGTAATCTCAACATTACGTCCATAGGTAGCCAACGTAATGCAACCGTTACAGTTCAAGACACCTCAACCTTGGGCATAGAAACCATAGGTATTTGAAAATACGTGGTTTTTCAATTCCCGGCGTTCTCATGCTACGTATGGCATACGTCCTGCAGATATCTAATACTCCACTACCATTTGACTCCTACACCTTATCCAAGGGTAAGACGTGTGCCCCCACGTACGCCAACATTTCACCAAGCGCCTGCACACAACCCATGCAGCACTGGCATGGGCCGACTCAAGACACTTTACTGCAGCGCTGCCGCTGAGGCAATTAACGTTTAAGGAGGAGAAGTAAAACGCACTTCCAAGATAAAAAGGGGACCACCACAATGCAAAGGCATGGCTTGGTCAGCATTCTGTTGTCTATTTTGGTGTCGTTACCAATAACGGTGCAGGCAGATTTTTTCGATGGCCTCGGCGTCGGCGCACGGGCAATGGCAATGGGGTCAGCGTATACCGCCATAGCGGATGACCTGACTGCTGTATACTACAACCCTGCTGGCCTCGCCCAAATCGAAACACATACACTTTCTTTGGCATATGTGTGGTCTGATCCACACTTGAAGGAACGATCTGCTGAGGATCCATCCTTTGAAGCCCAACAGGTGATTCCATACAAACTCAGGGCACCTGTGATAGGCATAGGGTTCAATTTGGACAAGACCTTCAAAGGAAAAGGCCCTATCCATGCACGACTGGCGGTTTTGAACTCCTTCCCTGATAATTTCAAATCAATCTATCGAATATGGGACCCAGAGACCTCTACACCACGGTGGGTTCGCTTTGGAGACTACTGGGACAGAGTGCACTTGATGGGCGGCCTTTCACTCAAGGCTGATCAAGTACCATGGCTCTCTTTGGGCCTGGGCTTCCGCTCTATCATTTCAGGCAATGAATACCTGGTAGATCGTTATGGTACCCGAGGACTCGATCTGACCACTGACGATCTTTTTGCCCATACACATGCGCGCGCCAATCTCGATATGGGCGTAGATACTGAAGCTGCAGCGACCTTTGGCCTGTTGATTACTCCTACTAACAACCTTCGTCTAGGATATTCATTTCAGGATTCCCTGTCGCTCCTGGTATATCCAGTAATCAGTGACAAAGCTGCAGCTCGTATCATTCTCAACAACAGGGAGCGAGGGAAGCCTATTCTCCTAGATATGCTAATCGCCATTGAGGGCTATTACTGGCCGCAACAACATAGTTGGGGTGCTGCCTATACGTATGGGGATGACCTTTTGATTTCCCTCGGACTCACCCTGCTTAAATGGTCCAAATTCACTTCAACAGCCAGAGGAGATCCTGATCCCAAGTGGAAGGATTCAGTTATCCCGAGGCTCGGCATTGAATATCGACCATTGAATGGCCTTGCTGTGCGGTGTGGTTATTTCTTTGAGCCATCTCCAGTACCTGACCAGGTCCGCACATCAAACTACTTGGACAATGACCGCCATGTGTTCTCGCTTGGTGCAGGCTATACATTTTCTGCTCCATGGCACGTTGTCAGAGAACCCATACGGTTCGATGTCGTTTTTCAATACATGCATTTGCCGAACCGAAAAACCGTGAAAGATCCAGACATTAAAACTCAGTTCCCGTCATACGAAGCAAAGGGCAATGTGTATACACTCGGTGCAGATCTCACGTTTAGTTTCTAAGGTTACGATTCTGAAATCACTTACTAACCCCTGGAGATGTCCAATGAGAAAACCGTACATGATCCTGTGGTACGTCAGTGCGATCGTTTTGGTCTGCCTGCCATTTCCGGCAACCACCGTTGCCAATCTCCAGGAAGTGTCAGGTATCAGTCCTAAGGCCACTGCTATGGGAAATGCCTTCTCTGCTATTGGAGATGACTTCTCTGCCGCCTATTACAACCCTGCTGGTCTGGCTCAACTCGACTATCACAAGATGACAGTCGGCTACCTTTATTGCCATCCCGACCTTACACAGCGCCTTCTTTCCAATCCAGACGCAGTAAACGCACGGAACCGAATCGATTTCCGATCCCTCGTCTTTGGAACTGTTGTCGATCTCTCAACGATCTTCGATACAAGAGGCCACAACCTTGTACTAGGGCTAGC
>FWPU01006797.1_pt1 | contig 22202 bp, 21 predicted proteins | sample 2228361 | NCBI WGS metagenome assembly FWPU01 (sample SAMEA103939777, study PRJEB20133) | metagenome
TGCCTCCATATCTTAAACAGAGAGCTGTTCGGTGATCACATTTTTGAAACACCAGTTCGCGTTTCGGTGATCTTATTTTTGGAGCTGAGCGTGTTTTTGACCCGTCGCGAGCGCCCGGTTTATAATTTACACATGAAGCTACTCGTTTCTGTTGATTTTTCACCTTATTCGGATAGAGCCATTGAAATGGCCACCCTGTTAGCCAGAAAGGCCGGAGGCGAGATAATCCTCCTGAATGTGATATATGACCCGAGGGAATCGCCTCTCCTGCCAGCGATCGCGATGGGTTCGGTTGCGGATTCCCTTGATCAGAAGAGAAAGGAAACCCTGGCGAGGTTGAAAAAATTCGCGGAGACCAACCCCCTGGTCAAGAACACTCTGGCCGAGTTCGGGGAAGCTCACCAGGTAATCCTTGAACACGAGGCCTCGTGCGATCTGTTTGTTATGGGAACGAAGGGAATCCACGGACTCTCCGGCGCGCTGGTCGGCTCGGTTACCCTGAGGGTCCTCAGAAAGGCTACAGTCCCCGTGATAACCGTGAGGGACAAGGTGCCAAAGGACATAAGCAAGATAGTCGCGGCAACGGACACATCCGAGGCCTCCGGCAAGGCCCTCAACGCGGCCCTCTCCCTCGCAAAGGCCACGGGCGCAGAAATGATCCCCGTCTACATAGACACCATAGCCAACTATGTTTCCGAGGGCAAGGTCTACTGGCAAAGGATAGTGGACAGGGTCTCAGCCATATCCGAGTGCAAGGAGTGCAGGATTTACCCGTCGGATAGCCCGGTCAAGGGGATAATTGAATTCGCGGAGCGCGAGAAGGCTGACCTGATAGTAGTCGGAGCACAGGGGCTTTCCGGGATCCGGGAGGTGGTCGGAAGCACCGCCATAGGCGTTATGTCCTCAGCGCCTGTCCCGGTTATGGTGGTTTAGCGGGAAAAATTGAACTACCTCGCCTTATCAACAAGCTGGAACGCCCGGCGCCTTGAGCGTGGCTTTGATGTTGTGGATTCCATCCTCGGCCTCGGCATAACGGGCCTTGAGCTCTCCTATAACCTTGAGCCAGAGATGGCTCGTGATGCGATCGCGCGAATCGCTGAGACGGGCGCGAGCATCCTCTCCCTGCACCACCCGTGCCCTATGCCTGAAGGGTTTCCGAAAGACCAGGCCTCGGGCGAGATATATAATCCAGCATCTCTTGATTCTGACGAGAGGGCCCTCGCGGTAAAAAGTCTGCTTGGAACACTTGAGTTCGCGGAAGAAACCGGCCCTCGCGGCGTTGTCCTGCACGCTGGGAATATCCCGGGGACCCGCGAGGCCGAGCACGAGATGGCGGAGCTCTTCAAAAAAGGGGATGAATCCTGGCTTCAGATCAGGGATGAGCTCCTTCGCGAGAGAGAAAGGCAGGCGCCAGCAAGGCTTGACGCTCTCCTGCGAGTGCTTGACGCGGTCGTTAAGGAATACGAGAAACGCGGGATAAGCCTCGCTATAGAGAACCGCTACTACATAACGGATATCCCGGACATTCAGGAAACCGATTTGCTCCTTGACCGCTACCCGCCTCTCTCCTACTGGCACGATACCGGCCACGGACGCGCGAGGGCTTGCTGGGGGCTTGAGGGCGAAACTGACGCGCTTGAGGAATTTTCCGACCGGCTCGTGGGTTATCACCTTCACGATGCTGAGGGCCCGAGGGACCACATGGCACCAGGCATGGGGGACATTGATTTCGCAGAGGTCTTCAGGCTTGGAGGCACTGAGGGCAAGGCCCTCGTGCTTGAGCCGGGAAGGTGGGTTGAGGAGGAGGACCTGAAAAAAGGTATGGACCTGTTAATTAACATCCTGGCCTGTAACTCCGGGCAGAATTGAACCCGATAATCGTGGCACGCCATCCTGGCCCGGCTTTATAATTTCGCAAATCAATCGGAGGTTCTTGACCTAGATGGCTACCTATGTCAGGGAACTCGTTTTTCCGCCCGTGGAGAACACGAGCGTTGAGATAGTTGAGAGAAAAGGACTGGGCCACCCGGACACCATCTGCGACGCGCTGTCAGAAACATATTCCGTATCGCTTTCAAGGGCATACATGGAAAGGTTCGGCAGGATATACCACCACAATGTTGACAAGGCCCTGCTCATCGGTGGCTCAGCGAGACCCGAGTTCGGTGGAGGCGAGCTCACATCGCCCATAGAGATATACATGGTTGGAAGGGTAACGGACAAGGTCAAAAACGAAAAAGTGCCCGTTGATGAGATATTCTACGAGAGCGCGAAGAAGTGGATAAGGGATAACTTCAGGCACCTGGATCCGGACAAGCACATGGTCCTCAATCTGATAGTTAAACCAGGCTCTCAGGACCTGGTTGAGCTCTTTGAGAGGTCATACGAGAACCCACTCGCGAACGACACCTCTTTTGGCGTTGGGTTCGCACCCATGACGACAACGGAACGCCTCGTGTATTCCCTTGAGAAATACCTCAACGGCCCCTTCAGGCAAAAACACCCGTTCGTCGGCGAGGACATAAAGATAATGGGTGTCAGGTCTGGGAGGAAGATAAACATAACCATCGCGATGGCCACGGTCGGAAAGGAGATAAATACCCTTGAGGACTATAGGGAAGCCAAGAACCTCGTGAGACAGGAAGCCCTTGATTTTGCCACCAGCGAAACCCCCTGGGAGGTCTGGGTTGATGTTAACGCGGCGGACTCCATTGAAAAGGGATCGGTATATGTGACGGTTACGGGGACCTCCGCCGAGTCAGGGGACGATGGCCAGGTGGGCCGCGGAAACAGGGCGAACGGCCTCATCACCCCATACAGGCCCATGAGCCTGGAGGCCGCGGCTGGCAAAAACCCCGTTAGCCATGTGGGCAAGACTTACAATGTCCTGGCGAGGGAGATAGCGGACGAGGTTGTCCGTAGGATTGACGAGGTCACCGAGGCCTATGTCTTCATAGTCTCCCAGATAGGCAAACCGGTCACCGAGCCGCAGCTCCTGGATGTCCATGTCAGGACGAGGATGCCTCTGACAGCTGGTATCCGAGAGCGGGCCGCGGAGATAGCCGAACGCAAGCTCCAAGACGCGCCGGTTGTCTGGCGAAGGGTCATGGAAGGTAGGGTAGAGCTCTTTTGAAGCCCCCTAAAAACTCCCTTTATATATCGGCATGAAGAAGACCGTCGCTGTCGTGGTTTCCGAGGGCAAGGTCTCGGCAATTGGCTCTGATACCGACTGGGAGATATTGCTCATCACGGTGGACGAAGGCAGGGTAACAAAGAAAGAGAAAAGAAGGCCGCCGTTTCAGGGGATATTCCCCCCTGGATACATGGGTGCAATGGCCCCAAGGGCAACCATGCCGAGGTTCGGCGCGGGAGGGGTCTCGGTTCTTGACTTGGTGGGATACCTTGAGGGCGCGGAGGTTCTCATAGCGAATGATTTCTGGCCGGGTCTCCCGGTTGAGCTCTCGGCAATGGGGATAACTTGTTTGAAAACCACAGAGACCGATCCTGAGGGCGCGGCTCTGAGATACCTGTCCGGATAAGGGTCGATATGGCCTGGCACTACTTATCGCGGTCTCTCCTTTTTAATTAGGGCAGGCGCGGGGGCCTGCTCCTACAATATAATTTCACTTTGATTGAACGGCTCGTTGAAATAGCTAAATCCATGCCGCCTGAGCTGGGGATCGCTTTTTTGTCCATGATCCCCGTGACCGAGCTCAGGGCCGGGATTCCAATTGGGATATGGACCCTTGGGGTTCCGTGGTGGAATTGCTTTTTCTGGGCAATACTGGGCAACATGATCCCGGTGCCCCTGATACTCCTGGGGCTGAAACCACTCTCCAGGCTTTTCTACAAGACCAGATGGGGCACACGCTTTTTTGAGTGGCTATACATGAGGGCGCGGAAAAAGGGCGCCAGCGTGGAGAAATACGAGTCCCTGGGACTCTATGTTTTTGTGGCTATTCCCCTGCCCGGAACGGGCGCGTGGACAGGCGCGCTGGTTGCCTCTGTCCTGGGGATGAGATTTCTGCCAGCACTCATAGCCATAGGCCTTGGCGTGACAACCGCTGGCGTAATAGTGACAGCCCTGTCAGTCCTGGGCTGGTGGGGTGCGCTGATAGCGGGCCTGATGATCATGGCCGCGGTTATCTGGAACTACCTGAGAAAATGATCATTCCTTCACCTAAGGTGCCTCGTCGTAATAGACGAGTTTCCCTATCCACCCATAGTTGAGAAGACCCAGGAACATCTCTATAAGAGGCGCTCCCGAAAATCCCTCCCCGAGAGCGTTTCCATGGAGGCTTGGCTTCTATTCCACGGAGGCTCCATGGCCAGGCCAAAAGACAGATGGGGATTTCTCATGGGTCTCACATTTTTATCTCCTACGGGTCTTTCATCCTGAAGATCCTCCTGAACCCCAATCTCCACACCAGCCAGAACGCCTCCCACATTATCCTCTTTGACATCTTGGACATCCCAGCCCTCCTCTCGGTGAAGACGATGGGGATCTCCACGATGGAAAAACCCTTTTGCCTGGTGATGAAATTGGTCTCAATCTGGAACCCGTAGCCGTCGGATTCTATTCTGTCAAGGGGCATGGCTTCAAGCACCCTGCGCCTGTAGCACTTGAACCCGCCGGTCAGGTCCTTGATGTCCCACATGCACACCATGGTCCTGGCATATAAGTTGGCGAAATACGAGAGAAGTAGCCTCCTCAATGGCCAGTTCACGACATTCGCTCCAGCGATGTATCTTGAGCCGATGACCAGATCATATTGGCTTGCCATGTCAATCATACGCGGGATGTCATGCGGGTCGTGCGAGAAGTCAGCGTCCATTTCCAGTATCAGGTCATAACCCATCGCGAGCGCCCACCTGAAACCCTCAACATAGGCCGAGCCAAGCCCGAGCTTCTTCGGCCTCTCAATGATGTGAACCCTTTTCCCGAACAGCGGGTGAGACCTGACCAGGGCCGCCGTCCCATCCGGCGAGGCATCGTCCACCACCAGGGAATCAACCCCCTTGTCCGTCACCTCGTCCAGAAAGTGAGATATGTTCTCGCGCTCGTTGTAGGTCGGGACTATTACCAGGACCTTCACTCCGTCTCCCTGCCTTTTATCAGGCCTCTGTGTCGCGCGGGAATGAACCCTTTAATAACGATGCCGTCATCCAGATACTCCTCTGACTGGATTACTCCTACAGCAATCAGTCTGTGATAAAGCTTTCCCATGTCCTCGCCTCTGAGAAGGGCCTCAAATTTTACCATAGCCCCTTTTAGCGCGTCAACCATGACCGAGCTGAGATCATCCATCCCCTCCCCTGTCCTGGCTGATACCAGAACCGCACCAGGGTTATCGTCAACGAGCCTCTGACATGCCTCCGGGGTCAGAATGAGGTCGCGTTTGTTGAAAACCTGGACAACGGGAATCCCCTCACAGCCTATCTCCTTGAGGGTATCGGAGACCACCTCGGCCCTCTTGTTCCGCGAGGGATGAGAGGCATCCTGGATGTGAAGCAATAAATCAGCGTCCCTTATGACATCAAGAGTTGCCTTGAACGAGGCAACGAGATCAGGGGGCAGGTCTTCTATGAAGCCAACCGTGTCCGTCAGGAGAACAGCCACGGGCAGACCGGGAAACGAGAGCCGCCTAGTCAAGGGATCAAGGGTGGTAAAGGGAACATCATCCTCTTGCTGGCCAGCGCCCGTTAGCGCGTTCATCACCGAGGATTTCCCAGCGTTCGTGTAGCCGACCAGGGTGACCTTGAACTCCTCTCGCCTCTTTGCCTTCTGAACGCTCTTTGAGCGCTCTATTTCCCGAAGGCGTTTCTTTAGCCTGGCTATCTCCTCGGCTATCTTGCGCCTGTCCGTTTCCAACTGCTTCTCCCCCGGACCCCTGGTGCCGATGCCGCCGCCGGGCCTGTCAAGGTGCGCCCACAGGCCCTTGAGTTTTGAGGCTTGGTATTCAAGCTGCGCGAGTTCAACCTGGGCCTTTGCCTCCGGCGTCCTGGCGTGCAGGGCAAAGATGTCCATTATCACCTCTGTCCTGTCCAGGACCTTGGCCCTGATTATCCCTTCAAGGTTCCTTGTCTGCGAACCGGACAGCGGGGCATCAAAAACAACGAGGTCAAGCCCGTATTCCCTGACTATCTCGGCTATCTCCTCTGCCTTTCCCTTTCCGATGTAGAAAGCGGGATCAGGCCGCTCCTTTATCTGCAATATTGTCTCAAAGACCTCCGCGCCGCAGGCGATAACCAATCCCGCCAGCTCCTCAAGTCGTTCGGCCTCTGTCCACCGGAGCTTTGGGTTCTTGGCAACCCCGACGATGAGGGCCCTTTCGGGAAGGGGTAAAGAGGAATCAGGGTTTTTCACAGCGAGTGCACCTGATGGTTTGTATGTAAAGCGAGACAATGGGATTTTTGCAGGCCTTTTGATCTAGGTATTGAACGAATTTGCCGGGGGCCAACACCTCGCTCTTCTTGCACTGTTCCCTGAAGCTCTCAACCTTATCCTCGGACAGAAGCTTCTCCATAAGTCCGGGCATATCGGGCCTCACCACCACCAAACAGAGCCGGCAGTTCAATGTCCAACTCTTAAACAACCGAACAGCCTTGTTCTTTATGGAATACTGATCCTCGTATCCCTTTTCGTCAATCACGATAACGATCTTTGAGGGCCTGTAAGTCTCGTGAAGGGCTTTGATGATCTTGTAATTGAAAATATTACCAATTCCCCCAACGCCCTCAAACTCAACCCGTCCGCCTGGACAGCATACATCTTTCAATCTCCTGTAGAGCGCCACATCCCCAGGCTCCCTGATTTTTTGGGAAGGAGATTTTGTCTCGGTGACAACCAGAACCATAAAGGTTTAGTGTTTCCGCAACAGATTTCCCATTATGGCCTCACCCAGAAGGAGCTCGGTTTCTTTCTTCCATCTCTCCTCGTCCGGGCGCCAGAATTCTCCATCCTCAACGAGTATGACCTCGTCAAACTTGAAGTGGTTTATGAACTCAAGGTTGTGGGAGCTCATAATGACCTGCACGCCCCTCTCGGCCGTCTTCCGGATCTGCTCCTCAAGGAAGTAAAACATCCCCGGATGCAGGTGCGTCTCAGGCTCCTCAATGAAGACGAGGTTTTTCGCGGTTTTCAGTGCGGTTAAAATAAGCAGGATTTGCTTCCAGCCGTCGGGCCAGTTGTCCATATAAACAGGAAAACCCTTATCCTTTTTACCATCCTTCTTATTATGGAGCATCTCAAAGTAGAATGTAGTTGCCTCCCTGGAAAGTTTAACATCTATCTTCGTTTCAGTTAACTCGTCCATGATCTCCTTGATTTCCTGATAAAGATCAAGGTTTTTGTCCTTCATTTCCCAGAGAACCGCGGCAACATTGTGGCCGTGCTCTGAAAGATTATCGCCCACCAGGTTGCCACGCATATACTCTGGTTCTCCGATATCAAGTATATTGAAAAATCGGAACAGGCCCCAGTGGTCTATTCCAACGAGATCCGCGACGCTCCTTAATTTCTTAGCCCATTCCTCTCCTGACATCGGCATCATAACTCCAGCCATGTGGGGTTCTACCCATTTCCAGGGCTTATTAGCCTCCATTATCGGTTTCAGGCCTTTTACATGGAGAACCAAATTACCCTGATTGTCCCACCAAGCGTGGAGAAACATCTCGCCACCTATAATAAGAGTCTCCTCCTCTAACATGGCCTTTCCCATGGCAAGAGAGTATGAAATGTCTCCCCCATCGGTTTCTATACTACACTCAAAGGTAACAGGAAGGTCAGACCTCAAATCCGATACGACCCTCTCATAATCCCCCCAGACCTCCGCGTATTTATCCCCCCTGAAGATGCGGCTTATCCTCCAGAGCACCTCCCACAGCGCGGTCTTCCCGGACGCGTTCGGGCCAACGAGCAGGTTGATGGGACCCAGCTCAATCTCCGCGTCCCGGAGGTTCTTGTAGTTCTTTATCCGTATCCTCCTTAGCATGGGCAAATTATAACCCCAGGAGATGATTCCCTTCAAGGGCCTGGTTTATAATATCCCTCTTAACCGGAGGCTAAAAAGGATGCCTTTCACACCATTTCAAAACCAATCTTACACGGATTTCAGCAAGCCTGAGAACGCCGAGGCGATGCGTCAAGCCATCGCCAAAGTGAGGGCAGAGGCAGGCAAGGAGTATCCCCTGATAATAAATGGGGAGCGGATCACGACGAACGAGAAGTTCCAGAGCATAAACCCCTCCAAGAAGGACGAGGTTCTGGGCGTATTCCAGAAGGGGACGCCGGAGCTGACAGCCAAGGCAGTTGAGGCCGCGGCAAAGGCCTTTGAATCCTGGAAGAGAACGAAGCCGGAGACCAGGGCGGTTGTCCTTCAGCGCGCCGCTGAGATAATGAAGCGCCGGCGCCACGAGCTCTCCGCCACCATGGTGCTTGAGGCTGGAAAGAACTGGGCAGAGGCTGACGGGGACACCGCGGAGGCAATAGATTTCCTTGAATTCTACGCGAGGGAGATGATCAGATACGGCCAGCCTCAGCCCCTGACGCCCATCCCCTCGGAGTTCAACGAGTATTTCTACATTCCTCTGGGGGTTGGAGCGATAATCCCACCGTGGAACTTTCCGCTCGCCATCCTCTGTGGAATGTCAAGCGCGGCCGTTGTCACGGGCAACACCATCGTGCTGAAGCCCTCCTCTGATACCCCCCTTATTGGCTACAAATATGTTGAGATCATGGAGGAGGCAGGGGTTCCTCCGGGGGTGATAAACTTCCTGACCGGGCCCGGCTCAAAGGTCGGTGACCCGCTCGTCCTTCACCCGAAGACCCGGTTCATCGCGTTTACCGGCAGTATGGAGGTTGGACTGCGCATAAACGAGCTCGCGGCAAAGAAATCCGAGGGCCAGATATGGATAAAGCGCGTTGTCGCGGAGATGGGAGGCAAGGATACGATAATAATTGATGACGATCTTTATTCCTTTGATGACGCGGTTTCCGGGGTCGTTGCCTCTGCTTTCGGATACCAGGGCCAGAAGTGCTCCGCTTGCTCAAGGCTCATCGTCCACCAGAAGCTATACAAGGATTTCGCGGACGCCGTCACGGAGAAGACAAAGAAGCTGAAGGTTGCCCCCGCGGAGGAGAACCCGGACATGGGGCCTGTGATAGGCTCAGGTGCCTTCACAAGCATAACAGAATACATAGAGATAGGCAAGAAAGAAGGCAAACTTGCTGTTGGCGGGACATACGACGACTCGGTTGGCTTCTTCATTCAACCAACGGTTTTCCTTGATATCCCGGAGACCGCTAGGATATACCAGGAGGAGATATTCGGCCCCGTGCTCGCTGTCTCAAAGGCAAAGGATTTTGACGATGCCCTCAGGATGGCAAACAACTCCATATATGGGCTCACCGGCTCGGTCTACTCCAAGAACCGCTGGCACCTTGAGCGCGCGAGGGAGGAGTTCCATGTCGGCAACCTTTATTTCAACCGGAAGTGCACGGGAGCGCTGGTTGATGTCCATCCGTTCGGCGGCTTCAACATGAGCGGGACCGACTCAAAGGCCGGAGGCAGGGATTACCTCATGCTTTTCCTGCAGGGAAAGGCTGTTTCGGAGAGGTTGCTGTAGGGACGAGAAAGCAAGCGATCCCCAGCGGCTCGCGCGGCTTATAAATTTACTGATTAGCCGGGACGCGCTTGCCCCGATAGGCCTCAGGGGAAGCCCTTTCCCTTCTCTCTCTCATGAATAGCGCGAGCGCGCCAGGCCTGGCCCTCGCGAGCGCGCGCTCGTGGCTTCTGGTCTTCTCGTAAATGAGGGTGTAGGCCTTCTGGAGGTAGACCTGTCTCTCGTGCCTGGGCAAGGCCATGAACTCCCTCTTGGCCTCGGATATTTCCTCATCGGAATAGCCCTTCACCTTTTCCTGGGACACATAGCCCTTCGGGTATCTCAGGGTTCCCCTTCTGAGAACTGCCCTGAGTATCGCGAGCGGGTTTCTTGGAGGGGTATCTGATAAGGCGTATGTGTATTCAAGAACATGAACCGCCTCCTCTACCCTGTCCCTGCCGTATTGGCTGGCCAGCTCCTCAATTTCCTCCTCGCTGATCCTGAATTTCCTCTCCGAGACCAGCCTATGGCCTGGCCGTAGCCTCCTGTATGGGCCTTTTATCCCCCTTGCTATGTATCCCCCTGAGACCAGGCTCTTTATCGCGCGCTGAACAGTCCTGACGGAAAACCCAGTCATCTTTGCTATTTCCTGGTTTGACGGGTCATCTCTCATAACGACCGCGGCCAGAACAAGTCCATCCCTGTGCCCGAGCTGGGCGCACATCCTGAGAACGGTTTGGCCCTTCACGCCCCTAATAGTGCTCAGTTCTGGCGCGGTGTCACGCTCTCTACTGGTAAAAAGCTTTTTTTATAAAAAGAGATCTTCTTACCTGTATAGAGGGTGACAGCCGGGCAAGGTCTGTCCTGGAAGGCCAGGGGCACGAGCCATTAAAATCTGCCCCTTATGCTTCTTTTGTTATTCCTGGCGCAATATCCAGAGCACACGACCGACACAATAAGGGTCTTTGGAGCCAGATTGCCAGCGGGGTTTTCCGCGATAATGACCTCGGTCTGGATAACCGACAGCTCATGGCTCAGCCGCACACCAGGACAATCGGTTGACCGGGCCCTCCTGTTTTTGCCGGGGATTCACATGGGGAGCCGGGGCCTTCCAGGGGTACAGACTGACCTGGAAATAGGCTCCGGCAACTATACCCAGACGGCCTTTATGGTGAACGGGATAAGGATGGATGACCCGCAGACAGCCCATCACAACGCGGATGTTCCTTTGGAGCTCTCTGACCTTGAGCGTGTTGAACTCGCCAGAGGGGGCGCCTCATCTCTTTCGGGGCCGGGCGCGTCATCGGGCGCGGTGAACCTCCTGACCAACGATCCCGTTGCCGGAACGAGGACACGGGCCTTTGCCGGGCTTTTCGGCACAGCCGGTGGCCGCGCGGAACTCGGAAACGGGGCCGTTGGCCTGGGGCTATCTGCGGCGAGGTCAGATGGCTACAGACCAGGCTCTGATTACCGGACATGGAGACTCTTCCAGAAAACGAACCTGGCCGGTGCGAGGGCATTCGCCAGCTACTCATGGAAGGGGTTCGGAGCAAGGGATTTCTACGCGCCTTATCCCTCAAGGGAGTGGACATCCTGCGGCCTCTTGACGCTGAACTGGAGGGGCTTCTCCCTCGGCGCGAGGAGGCACACGGACAGGTTCGTCCTCCTTGAGGATGACCCATCTTTCTACGAGAACCATCACACGAAGACCTCCGCGCTCTGCTCCTGGAGCGCGGCTTTGGGGCCGGGTTTCGGGGGATGGGAGGCATCATGGTGGGAGCTTTCCTCGGACAGGCTCGGCTACCATAACGCGCCCGGCGCGGCGGTTTTCTACCAGCTAGGGCTTGGCCTCGGCCCACTGATGTTCGCTGTTGGCCTGAGGGAGGATTGGCGTGATGGGGCGGGTTTCGCGCCGAGCCTGAACGGGGGAGTTTCATGCACCTTATGGGAGATTACGGGCCGGATATCCGGTTCCCTGGCCACCAGGTTTCCCTCCGCGACCGAGATGTATTACCAGGACCCCGGAAACGCTGGGAATCCTGGGCTTTTGCCGGAGAAAACCAGGAGGGCTGAGCTGGGCTTGACATGGCGGTGGCTCAACGCTGGCGCGTTCGGCGCCAGCTTTGAGAACCTGATAGACTGGGTGCGAGACGAGAATGACGGAAGGTGGGAGGCCAGGAACCTTGATGGCGTTAAGGCTTACGGGACCTACCTGGAAACGAGGAACAGGTGGTTCTACGCTGGCTGGTGGTATCAGGCGAAAATAAGCCCGGAAGATTATGCGTCCAAATACGCTCTTAGAACCCCTTCCAACTCGGTCAAGATGGGAACGCCCTGGGTTTTCCTCTCGTGGGAGGACGGGGTTTGCCTGGTCTCAGGAAGGGTCTCCTTCACCAGGGGGCCCTTCAGCCTGAGCCTTTTCGGGGACAACCTCCTGAACCAGAGCTACGAGCCGGTTCCAGGCCTTACAGGGCCGCCGAGGACATTGGGGGCGGGCCTCGCTTTCTCCACAAATAGAGTGCGCATTTAATCTCAAACTCCCGGTAAATCCCTAGTCCTCCCACTTCTTTGAAAGCGAGAATCCCCTGCCGTCGGAATCCTCGTATTTCACCAGGAGGTGATCGCCGGCCTCGTCATACCAGAGGTAGAAGCGTTTTCCCATGAGCATAAGGTTTGTGAGGCCCCTGCCCTTCATCTGGAGCTTCCACGCGGAAAACTCCCCAGCCGGGGTGGAGACTGTTTCCTTGCCCAGGCACTTGACATTCACCTCAACCATTGAAAACAACTCTGGAACGAGAAGGGAATAGTTCCTCTCCTCTCCTTCGGCAAAGGGGAACCTGGCCAGGAAAAAAGCGATGGTATGTCTGTCAGCCGCGGGCTTTGAGGCGTTGGCGGTCTTCTCGGTTCCCCACATCCTAACCTGGTAGCCGTCGCCAGTCCAGGTCTCCTTTGTTTTCTCCTTGCCGTCCTGATATTTCTCAAGCCTGAGAAGCCGGGACTTCCTGTCCATTATAGCTGTGAACTCCAGGCCCTTGTCGTTTTTTGAATACATCTCCAGGCTGTCCCCGTAGTCCGTGACCGTGACCCAAAAAGTCGCCTTCGTATCCTTGTCGTAGGCCGTGTATTCAAGGTGGAGCGCGCCTATAACGGTAATCAGTGAAAGAAAGCCATTCATCATCTCAGCACAAAGCTCCCTCCTTGGGAGCCGAAGGTATATACATAAGCGCCGGGGCCAATGGGTAGGGCGATCTCACTATGGCCTGGGCCGACCCACGACTCTGCAACCAACCTGCCGTCCACGGAGTAAACCCTCAGCCTGCCGCCCTGGTCGCTCGTGACCCTAAAGGCCCTTCCGGGGATGATCTGTGGCCCTTCATCATCCTCGCCAACCCAGGCAGAACCGGTCTCGTCCACTAGGAAAAAGGTGAAAGCGTAGTATGTCCAGTCATCGCCGGGGGTCAGTGAGTAAGGGACATAGCTGGCTCCGGCAGGGAAAAGCCCTGAGACCTCAAAGACATCCGCGTCCGCCGGGCCCCAGGGCCAGTTCATCCACGCCCATTCCCCGGTGAAGGGATCGGAATAACTGGCGTTCCCGACATTGTTCCAGGGGTTTATCCAGTTGGAGAGCCTGTGTCCCCCGAAGATGGCCTGGTCGCCATCCCACATCCCATCCCCGCCAACAGAGAAGAACCCAAACTTGCCCCATGTAGGGCTGGCCGCAATCCCGAGCCTGAAGGTGTCTCGCCACGGCGTTGTGTCGCCGCCAAAACCAAGGTCAAGACAGCCGTAGTGCAGGTCAAGCGTTCTTTTTGGAATCCCTATTGTCGTGTAAAGGAGAACAAGGCACCAGGAAAACCCCCTCGCTGGGTCAAGTTTCTGGCACCAGTATGTGCCGTTTATGCCGCCGGTTATCAAGGGGGTGACATCCGCGAACATAACCCAGTTGCCGTCAGCGTTGAAGACCTGTTGAGGGGAAACATTTGAGGTATCGCCAAAGCTGACCGCGAGCCTGGTTGAGGTCATGTGGCCCGGGGAGCCGGTCCAGAAACCAGAGGTCCAGAAAAGAAAAGCGCCCAGCAGGAAGGCCTCAGGCGGCACATCGTCAACCCTCCTGCCGCACCAGGCCCCTGAGTCCCTCCCGCCAGCTGATGCAGAAACCAGGACGAGATCGTAGTATCCAGTAAGGGTTATACGCTGGGTAAGGCCCCCGGAGAAGGCAACCAGGAAAAGGATCACCCCTTCATGTTAAAGCAGGTCTCCGGGGATTATCAACTTGAAGGGCCTTGAAGATAGGTTTATAATTTCTCTGGAACCGAAGGAGGTTAGTATGCGGTATATCATAACCACATGTCTGGCCGCCTCCCTGCTCTTCGGAGGCAGGCTCATGCCCCGTCTCGCGGAGACCCTGAAGACAGCGAACCCAGACGAGACCATTGGCGTGATAGTCCACCTAGCCGAAAACCCGCTGGCGAATGTCGTGCCAGCGAAAACAGACCAGCAAAAGCTTGAGATGGTGGCCTACCTGCAGGCCGCGACCGCCAGGAGCCAGGCCCAGGTCCTCACGGACTATCCTGGGCTATCCGCGGTTGAGCAGTTCTGGGTCTTCAATGGGTTCTACTGCGAAGCAACTCCGTCCCAGATAAGGCAGCTGGCCGCGGACCCCAGGGTTGACTATGTTATCCTGGACAAGATGCCATACAACCCGCTGATAGAGCCCACGCCATCGGACGCGGCCCTGCCCAACCCAGAGTGGAACATATCCAAGATCAAGGCCGATTCCGTCTGGATCATGTATAGCATAACCGGCGCTGGCCGGATAATAGGCGCGATGGACACCGGGGTTGACACGACGCACCCGGCCCTGAAGTGGACATCTGGCGGCTCAAAGATGGCACCCGGAGGCTGGTATGACGGCGTTTCCGGCAACCCCAACCCATACTACACCGGCTCACACGGAACCCATGTGACCGGAACAGAGGTCGGAGGAGACGGCCTCGGGTCATTCCCGAATGACATCGGGGTCGCGCCTGGAGCGCGTTTCATCCACGCGCTTGTCATCGGCGGCAATTACTACTACAGTGACTTCCACAGGGGATTCCAGTGGGTAGCGTCCCTCGCGGGAACCGATATTGAGCCTGATGCTGTCCAGAACTCCTGGGGCTGGCCCATAAACGAGGAATCCCTTGAATACTGGAACGACATCCTGGCCTGGCGCGCGGTGAACATAATACCCACATTCTCCTACGGCAACGAGTCCACCGGCGGTCCCAGGACCCCTTCCAGCTACCCGAACCTCATATCCGTTGGCGCGACCGACGCGAGCGACAACATAGCCTCGTTCTCCTCGCGCGGCCCAGCGCCGAACGCCCCACCCTGGAACGAGCCGAGATACTGGTCTGACCCCCTCTGGAACACCTACACCTATCCCCTCTATGGCCCTTATGTTTCCGCGCCGGGGGTGGACGTAAGATCGTGTGTTCCCGGAGGCGGTTACGAGAGCTGGGACGGCACATCCATGGCAGGGCCGCATGTTGCTGGAACCATAGCCCTGATGAAGGAGGCAAACCCTGACCTGGATTATCAGACCGTCTGGGAGATACTAACCTCCACCTGCTATCAGCCAGCAGGCACATATCCCAACAACAACTACGGTTGGGGCAGGATAAACGCGCTCGCGGCAGTTGAGAGGGCGATGGCCATAAAGACCAAGCCGTTCATAACGCTATTCTCTTACATCATCACTGACCCCGGCGGCAACAACGACAACTGGTGGCAGAGGGGCGAGCTGGTTGGCCTGGTCTTCACGGTCCACAACTCCGGCGCGGCCGGAACCATAACCGCGACCGTCACGACGACGAATCCCAACATAACCATGATAGACGGCTCCACCAGCTTCGGGACAGTGTCCCCGGGCGGATTTGCCGACAACGCCTCGGATCCTGTCTGGGTTCAGAGCAATATCAACACCCCGTGCGGCGAGTATGTCCGGTTCCAGATAGTTGTTACTAACGGTGGAGATTACACCGATACCCTGATAGCGGATGTGAATGTGGATTACGGGCCTGGGATGATCGTGGATGTATATCCCCTGCCCACATCCGTCTATTACAACTCATACAGGCCCGTTTCTGTCACTGCTTCCCCGACCAGCATATACTTCTGCCACGCCGCGAGCAACAAGATATATGTCCTGAACGGAGCGACCGGCGACAGTGCGAGGGTTTTCAACGGCCCAACATCCAACCTGACCGGCATAAGCTACGATGAAACCAGAAATGCCCTGTGGGTCCAGTCAAGCACTGGAACCATATACAGGCTTGACACCCTGGGTAGCCAGCAGACCTCCTTCAGCTCCCCGGCAACCACGAGGGCCGATATCGCGTATGACCCCGTGGAGGATGTCCTCTGGGTTACATCCGGCACCACGGTCTACAAGGTTGATGCCGCAACAGGCTCCAATCTGGGATCAATTACATGCGCGGTCTCGGGCACTGTCAGGGGAATAGCCTACGAGCCTCGCGGGGAAACGAACGGGACCCTTGTCCTCATGGTGGACAGGAGCTCAACGAAGTGGTTCTTTGAGTTCTCCAAGACCGGGACAAAGTTGGACTCGGCAAAAATAGCCGAGGTTGAGGCAACTCCCGCCGGGATGGGTTATGACCCTGTTGATAGCGCCTACTATGTGATATACAGCACGAGCGGAACATGGTCACAAATAACGACCGAGCTCAGGAAGCAGGGCAGTTTCTATTGTCCGGAGGCTCAGCTCGCGGTTGGCGAGGCGGGCAAGCCCTCTGCCATGATCCTCAAGGGCCCGGCACCATCAGTGACCAGGGATTACTTTGTTTTATCCCTGAGCCTGCCCTCGGATGAATATGTGAGGATAACCCTATACGACGCGACCGGCAGGGTTGTTCAGGAAGTCCACAAGGGCAAGCTGGCAACAGGCTATCACACCCTCAGGGTAAGGACAGACGGCCCATCAGGCGTGTATTTCCTGAGGGTTGAGGCAGGCGAGGTCAGCATGAACAGAAAGCTGGTCATAAACAGGTAAGTCCAGCGATCTCACGGAAAACCAGGCGGGGCGAAATGCCCCGCCTTTTTATCTTAGCCGGGCCTGGATTAGATTTTCACCCCCATGCCCCTCAGGATGTTCTTGCCCTCCTCAGTCATCCTGTCCACTGACCATGGGGGGTCAAAGGTTATGTCCACCTTCACGGATTCTACGCCTTCCAGGGCTTTCAATTTCTCCTCTACCTCCCTGGCTATGTAGGCGCCCATGGGGCAACCGGGCACAGTGAGGGTCATCAGGATCTCAACCCTGCCGCCTTGTATCATCACGCCATAGATGAGTCCCAGGTCAACGATGTTGACCGGTATCTCCGGATCATAAATGCTTTTCAGGACCGCGTAAACAGCTTCTTGCGTTATCATAGCGAGAAATTATAAACCACTGGCACGGTAGGATTCCACGCCGGAAGAGGGGGTTTCAGGGCCTACCTGACGAAAACCTTGACCGTCTGGCCTTCGGCCCTGACGAACCACAGGCCATCGGAGAGCCTCAGTCCCTTCCCGGGCTCAAGGATTCCCTGCCAGCCAAGTCGGCCTGTTGGATCGTAGGCCGAGCATTCTACGGGGCCCTGGCCGGCCCAGAATATCTCTCCTGCTTTGACGATGAGCTTGCCCGGCTCCGGTATGCTTGGAGCTGTCTCATCCTCAAGGAGGACCTGACACCCTTCCTTTACGGCCCATATCGCGTTGCGCCAGAGCTCAACCGCGTCGTTCATCCCGTCAGCATCAGTGTCGGCCCCGTCCTGCCACTCCGCCAGGAGTATGGAAAAGAGAACGGTGTTGCAAGGCCACGAGCCGGCTGGGCCTTTTACCGTGATGAGGGCCTGGCCATCCTGGTATGTCGGGGTCAGGCCACCAATCAGCATTACGGTGTCCCCTGGCTGAGAATACTTCCAGACGCCATCGCCATCGTCAAGCCAGTCATCCCAGTAGCCGCTAAAGACCGCGGGTATGGGGTTCGGGCCGCCGGGGCCTGTGTAGTTGGTGATAGGGTGTGTGGTGTTCCAGACATAGATGTTATACGCGTAGCCCAGGTCAGTGTAGGGGCCAGTGGCGCCAAGAAGATTCCAGAGCTGCTGGTAACTGCCCTGCTGGTCCCCGTCCAGGTCAAACTCGGAGAACACGAGCTTTCCGCCCGCGTTGACCCAGTTATACATGTCATCCCAGGCATCCCAGCCGAACTCGTAGCACGCGGGGTGGTCAACAGCGGCAAGGTCCCAGGGCCCGTTGTTCCACATGTCGTTCAGGAAATTGGCGTATTGGCCGTAGCAATCAGACCAGTAGTAGGTAAAGGTGTAGCCCAGGTTAGCGTTCAGCCACTGGAGGGCCCTGTAGAGGTGGGTCTGATCCCAGGTCCGCATGAAGTCATCCGAGTAGGCGACCACGGTTCCACCCTTGCCGTTCCCGACGACGACCTTGACGAGCTCGCCCCCTTCGCAGGGGCTTATCGTCACAACAGCGTTGCTCCCTTCGGAGGAGAGCAATACAACCAGGATATTTAAGATCATATCAAAACCTCGGTTTCGGATTCACTTCGCGAAAACCTTGACCGTCTGGCCTTCGGCCCTGACGAACCACAGGCCATCGGAGAGCCTCAGTCCCTTCCCGGGCTCAAGGATTCCCTGCCAGCCAAGTCGGCCTGTTGGATCGTAGGCCGAGCATTCTACGGGGCCCTGGCCGGCCCAGAATATCTCTCCTGCTTTGACGATGAGCTTGCCCGGCTCCGGTATGCTTGGAGCTGTCTCATCCTCAAGGAGGACCTGACACCCTTCCTTTACGGCCCATATCGCGTTGCGCCAGAGCTCAACCGCGTCGTTCATCCCGTCAGCATCAGTGTCGGCCCCGTCCTGCCACTCCGCCAGGAGTATGGAAAAGAGAACGGTGTTGCAAGGCCACGAGCCGGCTGGGCCTTTTACCGTGATGAGGGCCTGGCCATCCTGGTATGTCGGGGTCAGGCCACCAATCAGCATTACGGTGTCCCCTGGCTGAGAATACTTCCAGACGCCATCGCCATCGTCAAGCCAGTCATCCCAGTAGCCGGTGTAGACCGCTGGCAGTGGGTTCGGGCCGCCGGGGCCTGTGTAGTTGGTCAGGGGATGGTTGAAATCCCAGAGATAGATATCGTGGGCGTAGCCCAGGTCAGTGTATGGCCTCTGTGCGCCCAGGAGGTTCCAGAGCTGATCGTATGGGTATATCTGGTCCCCGTCCAGGTCATATTCGCTTATCACCAACCTCCCACCGGCCAGGGTCCAGGTGTAGAGATCATCCCAGGCGTTTCCGAATTCGCCGCAGGAGGGATGGTCAACAGCGACCAGATCCCACGGCCCGGAGTTCCACAGGTCATTGAGGAAGGCCGCATATTGACCATTGCAACTGGACCAATGATAGGTGAAGGTATAACCCAGGTTGGCGTTCAGCCACTGGAGGGTCCTGTAGAGGTGGGTCTGATCCCAGGTTCTTTTCCAGTCATCCGAGTAGGCGACCACGGTTCCACCCTTGCCGTTCCCGACGACGACCTTGACGAGCTCGCCCCCTTCGCAGGGGCTTATCAGGATGTTGTTGTCTCCAGCCGAAAGCAAGGCTATTATGACACTCAGATACATCTAACACCTCCCATTCATGAAGCTTGCAGATATTGTAAAGCTATGCGCGCTACCCCTACAAACCACGGGCCCCAACGATTTGACCCCCGGCGACATTCCAGGCCATAATTTCGGCCTGATGAATCCCTGGCTCCTGCCCTTTAGGCCGATAGTGGTCCTTTTCTACCACCTGGGTGGGATTGGTGAGCTCATTTGGGGGACACTCCTTGCCCTCCGTGAGATAAACAAGGTGCCCCGTCTGCTCTGGGGCCAGCTTTCCTATATGGCCATGGGTTCCCTGCCCCTGGTCCTGGTGACTTCCGCTTTCGTGGGGATGGTTGCCGCGGTGCAAACCGCCTACCAGATAAGGGATTTCGTGCCCATGATGTATCTCGGCGTGGGCGTGGCAAAGGCAGTGATGATAGAGCTGGGACCTGTCCTGGTTGCGTTGGTTTTCGCTGGACGGGTTGGCGCGGGGATTGCCGCTGAGCTGGGGACAATGCGCGTGACGGAACAGATTGACGCGCTGGAGCTCATGGCCATAGACCCATACCGATACCTGGCCCTGCCCAGGTTCCTTGGAGCCGTTATATCTGTTCCCCTCCTGACAATCCTCGGCGAGGCGGTTGCGCTGGTTGGGGCTCTCCTGGTTGCCAGATATGTTCTATATGTGCCTGTTGAGACATTCACTCACGGCATGAGGATATATTTCGTCGCGAAGGACCTCCTGGGCGGCCTGGCAAAGTCCCTGGTCTTCGGCGCGATAGTCTCCCTGATGGGGGTGTATTTCGGCTACAACGCGAAGGGTGGCGCGGTCGGGGTTGGCAGAGCGACAACCCAGGCCGTGGTCGCCTCAAGCCTTCTCATTCTGGCCGCGGACTACATCCTGGGCACGATAATATTCTCTGGAAAATAGGGGCGGCCACTAATCTCACGCGACTCCGCACCAGCGACTTTTCATAATAAGTGCTTATCCGACTGCGGGATCGCTTTTTCGGGGACAGGAAGCCCTCGCTACCCTGAAGGGGTTTATCAGGGCGCGCGGGTTGTTGATTCCCGGGCAAATACTTTATCCTTTGCGCGCTATCCGGAGGCATCATGCCATACGCGAACAGGGAACACGAAGCCGCCCACAAGAAGTTGGGTGAGATGTTGAAGCGCCTCTTTGGTGAGGCAAACATAGGGATACTGGACGACATAACCTACTACATATGGTCAGGCTCAACCGTCGTCCACTTCACAACCGAGACCTACGGCCAGGAAGCAAAGCCAATGGTTGAGATATGGGCCAAGGTCACTGTGGGAACCCCCCTGTCGGATGCGCTGGCGCGCTATCTCATAGTGGAGAACTCCAACCTGAACTTCGGCGGGTTCCGGTTCTACCCCTGGAAGGATAACCCCGGAACCGGGAATGTTGTCTTTGAACAGCGTCTCCCCTTCTACATGGTGAACGAGGAAGCTGTCAAGCACTTCACGGATATGGTCGCGTGGACAGGGGATCACTATGACCAGGAGATAGCCCAGACATACGGCGGCAAGACCATGCAGGAGGTCGTCTCGGAAGGAGAAACAGCGCCAAAGGACGAGGAGTGGGAGAAATAAATTGCTTTCTCGTTCCTGGCTAATCGTTGCTTGATGGGGATCTAAAATAAAAAAACCTGTGGCAACTTCTGGCCAAAACCGGGAACCAGGAATTGACAGCTGGCAAGCATTTGATAACTGATGTTCGCTCGCTGTTCCCCGCTCTGGGGAAATGCACATACCTGAACTGCGCGGGCCAGGGTCCCCTTAATACATGGGCTGTGGCCCGGGTCGCTTCGGTCCTGAAGATATACATGACCAGGGGCTTTCTGGACATAACGGAGTGGAAGGCGATCCAGCAAGAGGGGAGGTCTTTGCTCGCGCAACTCATCGGGGTATCACCATCAGAGATAGCATTTACCCAGAGCACGACCAGGGGCCTGCGAATAGCAATGGACGCGATTCCCTGGCAAGAGGGAGACAATGTCGTAGTCCAGGAGAGGGCGTTCCCAACACTGGTTTACCCCTGGGTCCACGCGCCTCCAGCCGGAGTTGAAACAAGGTGGGCAACCGGGCCCCTGTCCGGCCTGGTTGACGAGATACGGGGCCTGGTGGACGGCAAAACCAGGGCGGTTTTCGTTGATTGGGTTCACTTCGTCACCGGGGAGATGGTTGATCTCGCGGCCCTGTCCCAGATGGCGGAGGAGAAGGGGTTTTACCTGGTCGTGGACACGACCCAGGGCCTGGGGCCTTTGTTCCCTGACCTCTCGTCCTTAAGGATTGACTTCCTCTCCAACACCGCGGCGAAGTGGCTGTTGGGCATAGAGGGCCTCGCGTTCCTCGTCGTGCGAGCAGAGGCAATGGATGGCCTGAGGCCCGGCCCCCTGGGCTGGCTCTCCGGGGAATACGAGACATTCTCAAGGCTTTTCCCGATGCCGGAACCAGACCCCGGCGCTCCCAGGTTTGAGGAGGCCAGCAGGCCGGTCATCCTGATAGCGGGTTTTTCGGAGAGCCTGAGGATATTCCTGGGAGTTGGCAGGGAACAGGTCACCGCGAGGGTGCGGGAGCTGACCGGGCACCTGATGGACGCCTTGGAGGAAAAGGGGCTTCAGGTCGCGACACCCAGGGAGCCCAGGGCAGGCATAGTCTCCTTCAGGCCAGAAGGGGATCCTGAGGAATATTACCAGCGCTTGCGCGACGCGGGGGTCCTGGTTTCCCTAAGGGAGGGGTTGATAAGGGTCGCACCGCATTTCTTCAATACAACCGAGGAAGTCAGAAGGGTTTTGTTGTAGGAAATTTACCTCACTGCTATCCTGGCCCTCTGTCTCCCCGCGACCACGAAATAGACCCCCGGCCTCAGGGGGCTTATCAGGGTCTTGCCCTCTATCTCCCTTTTGAGAACAAGGCGGCCCGCGGGGTCATAAA
>FWPU01006800.1_pt1 | contig 22193 bp, 18 predicted proteins | sample 2228361 | NCBI WGS metagenome assembly FWPU01 (sample SAMEA103939777, study PRJEB20133) | metagenome
ACTGAGCGTACTTTTTCTTTCATGTTTCATGGGGTTGTTGTAATACCTTTATAAAAGTAGGCATTATCTCTTTCTTTTTTTTCTTTTTTTTGATTGGATATCCTGTTTAGCAGAGGTTTGGTACTGCCCTGTCTTAAGGCGATTTAATTCATTAAGGAGAGAATCGCGTTCGGCTTTTACTTTAGCCACTTCATCCAGGGTGTATAATGGAAGTTGTTCGTCCCTGCAGTGTTGGCGCTGCAACCGGTTTTTCATTTTCATGATGCGTCTGTACGATTCGTCTATGCGCTCCTTGCTTATCAAGCCTTTCTCCACAAGCCTGCGGATGATACCATGCACCACATCAACCGTACGTTCTTCGCTGCCCTGAATGTTGTTGGAAAAACACAAAATATCTACTCCAGCCAAAATGGCGCGCCTTATGGCTTCTTCCAGGCCGTAATGCCGGGTTATGGCCTGCATTTGCATATCATCCGAAAAGACCACCCCGTTAAAACCCATTTGTCGCCTTAACAGACTGTCTATCATACGGACGGAAAGCGTGCCGGGCAGGCCTTTAGGATCTAACTGCGTATTGACGATATGGGCCGTCATAATGGCATCTACTTTACCCTCACTGAGCAGGGAGCGATAGGGAATTAATTCGGCTTCGGTCCAGGTTTTCGATACATCGGCCATGCCGTAGTGCGAGTCGGCCAGCGAACTGCCATGCCCGGGAAAATGCTTAAGTACCGTAAACACCTGCATTCTCCGGTGGGCATCGATAAAAACGGCTGCCCTCCGGGCCACGGTATCAGGATGTTCGGAGAAGGCGCGGCCGTAGCCGTATATCACGGTGTTAAACGGATTGATGCCCAGGTCTACACAAGGAGCCAGGTTAACATTTATGCCCAGCCCGGCCAATGTAGCTGCTGTAGCTTCGGCATAAAAACGCACCGAGTCGGCCGATACTCCCATTTCGCGTGCGGTAATGGTGCGCGGAAACCCATACCGCTCTTTCAACCGGTTTACTCTGCCCCCTTCCTGGTCAATGGTAACCAGCAATGGCAGGGGTGCTGCCTGGCTATAGGTCCAGATAATTTTTTTTAATGCCGCAAATGCTGAGTTGGTTTTAGGGATATTCTTTTCAAAAAGAATAATGGCTCCGGCCTTGCCTTTGCGCAGTTCATCCAGCAGCACCGGGTCCACCTCAGCTTTGGGGAAACCTATCAGGATCATCTGTCCGATTTTCAGGTCCAGGCTATCCTGTGCCGCCAGCTGGCAGCATAGCAGCAGGCACAGACCTGCGAGCATATATGGTAACTTAGTATTTATCATAAATAAATTTAAGAATGTTTTCCATTTCGCGGCGCAGTTCGCTAACCGGAGACACGTAGTTGCTGTTCATAAAGCTAAATATGAACATCCGGTTTTTGCGGGTAATTAAAAAACCACTCAGGCAGTGGTTATTGCTCAAGGTTCCGGTTTTTCCATACAGGTAAGGGGGCTGGTTGCTGTCGGGTTTATAGTGGCTGCGCAGTGTGCCCGATTTTCCACCTGCAGCCAGCAACGAAAACAGACGCTGTGGTTTAACCTGGCGGGAGATTTTATTCCACAGGTACACCATGTTGCGGGGAGTGGTGAGGTTATACCGCGACAGGCCGGACCCATCCACCCACACAGGCTTGTCGGGCAGGTCATGCAGATGATGGGTCATCATAAACCGTATAGCTGCTTCAGGCTTCAGCGAATCGGTAAGCATCCAGGCGCAAAGCATCAGCAACTGTTCACTTATAAAATTATCGCTCTCCTGCATCATGGTTTTATAGAGGCTGTCGGCCGGAACGCTGTTAAGTATGCGAGCTGTTTGACGATTGAGCCGTAAGGCAGGCAGTACTTCAACCGGTTTATGGAGGGTGTCTTCCAGAAGCTGGGCTGTTAGGGTAAGCGATGGTTTAAACGGAATTTCCCATCGCTCTTTTTGTGCCGTAGTTCGCGCCGGCATGTAATCCACACGATTGGTTTCCAGATCGCGTAACAGATATGTGCGCTCGGTGCTATCGGACAAATAAAAATACTTTTTGAAGAACGGGGGTATAACGGTTGTTTTTCCGTTTGCGGTTCGGGTTACAGTAAAATAATGCCCATACAGTGGAAAGGGGGCGCGTTCAACCGAGTAGGTGTACCGGTAGTCGCTCCAGGCCCATCCCGGACCAAACGATGTGGTGTACATGGGATTATTGGCCAGATACAGGCGGCCTTCAAAAGAGCCGAGTAAGTCAAGCACCCTGGAATTGGTAAATGTGCGTGGATTGAGCGTTGAGGGGTCGGCTGTTCCGCAGAAAATGAGCGAGTCGTTGCGGATTTCATACAACACAGAGGGCACCGAATCGCCTAATAAGGTTAAGGCCGTATAGAGCGTAAGCACTTTGGTGTTTGAAGCCGGGGTAAAGTAACGGTCGGCCTGGTATTTGTACATAATCCTGTTCTTTTGAGGATTGTATAATACAAATCCGGTGTGGTGGTTAAACCGCTCTTCCAGTTTTCGAAAAGAACGGCTAAGGGTAATTCGGGAAAAGGTGGAGCAGGAAATGCAGAAAAAAGCCCCTACCAGCCACAACACGTACCTCATATTCCGTAGCGCGACTGTAAAATTCCCACATGATGAAGGGCGTGCCCGGCAATGACATACCCGATATTCACCACCGATATACGGTTGCCATTTGCCACACCGGTTCGCTGCAGCATTTCGGGAGTAAACGAGAGAAACAAATCGATGGTAGTGGTGCGCAGCCGGCATTGTTCATCCATAAGCCTTTGCACGGTTCGGCCGTGGGCATTTGCTTCGGGCGTGTATTTAACTTCATCAAAACCCGGAAGCTCGGTGGAGTCATTACGGGCAAAGCGCAACGCCCGGTAAGCAAAAACCCGTTCGGCATCCTGAATGTGTGCCAGTACCTCTTTTATGCTCCACTTACCCGGAGCATACGCATAACCACCTTTTGCTTCGGGTATCCGTTGCACTACCTGCCTGTATTGTTGGTCTGCCCAACTTAACGCTTCGGTAACCGGCAGATGTGCTACGTTGCTTACGTATCCGGCATAGAAAGGCGGAAGCGTGGGAAGATCGGGTGAGGTTTTCATGCCCGAAGATAATTTAAGATTGATTTTTTTCAATTGAACGGAGCATGACGTTACGCAAGTAACCTTCAACCGGCAGGATGATGAAAGCGATAACTACCTGAATGATAAACTCAGCAACCGGGCCGCCGCCAACCTGTAATGTGGTGCCGGCTACAGTTTGTATAAATTCAATAAGGATGATGATGGAGAGCAGGGAAAGTATGCGGCTGATAATCCGGTAGCGGCTGCTTAGCCGGAACGAAGACAACACCAGTAGCGAAAACACACCGAATTCAAGGGCGTAAAACCACCAGCGTTTCCAGTACGGAGGCAACACCACCACCGGTATTACCACGGCCTCGGCCTGGTATCCGTCGGGCGTCCGTGCCTGTATTTCCAACTGATATTTCCCCTCGGGCAGGTAGGGAAAATCGAGCACGGCATGGCTGGCAGACCATTCGCTCCAGGCACTGCCCAGGCCGGTAAGCCGGTACCGGTATTTTACGGCATCGGGAAGATTATATTCCGGAAGGACAGCCTGTATATGCAGGGTATTCTGTTCATCGGCCAGGCGCAAGGTGTTTTTATTGAATACAACAGGCTTTCCATTAACGCTTACTTGCCTGATGAGCAGGGGGAACCGGGTAGCCACGGGCAATACTGCATCCTGCCGGAAATAAATCAATTCACCCGATATGGTCGAAATCCACAAATTACCTGTACTTTGTTCGGTATGTATTTCCGATAAATCGGGGATCATGGACAGATAATTCAGGATTTGCCGGTTTACATCGCGCCCCAGTACTTTCCAGCCGGTGGCATCTTTTAACCACAGCCGGCCATTGTCGGGCAGGGCTTTGGTGTATCCCTTCAGGCTGTCTATTTCAGTTAGTATAAATTCCTTGTTATTCAGGGCCCACACTTTGCCTGATGAAACGACCAGCATGTGGTTATGGTGCAACACCCCGTAAATGGCATCGTAGTAAGAAGTGGCTACGGGCACGGTTCGTACTTTACCGTTTTGATGTAGTTCATATATCCGGTCTATTCCGCAAACCAACACTGTATTATCTTTGCCATTCAACACGTAAGCCGCTTCGCTAATTACCGTATCGGCAACGGCCTTAATCTTTTTATCCGAATCTTCATACAGATAATAAACCTTGCCGTCGTTATGGACGGCTATCATGTTATTTCCCTGCATCAGCAAATGCCGTACGGGCTCGTCCAGCAGCAACTGTGCACGACCATCTTTAATTAGCCACACGCCGGCCAGACCATTGGCTAACAATTTGTTTTCCCATATTTGCAACTTCGAAATGCGGGCATCTATGCCCTCTACTTTACGGAACAGATATTCAGATGACCGCAGGATGCGCAAGGTTCTTTTCTCGCGCTTATAGGTAATGGCGTAGCTGGGGGTTTGGTCATCTGGCCCGGAGGTTTCAGGCTGTGGAGATGTTTTTCGTTTTTTTAAAAAGCTGAATAATCCGGATTTCTCCCGCGGCCTTACCGCTCCAGCCGGTTGCTGAGTTGCCTTTGCCGAAACCGGCACTTCTGCATAATACACCAGTTCTTCGTACCGGTCCTGCCGGTCGAGGCGGTACAGGCCGAGCGAGGTGCCGACATACAACACTCCGTTAAGCCTTTGCGCGCACAAGGGAATACCCTGTAAGCCGGGATAGTGTGCGAAGGAGCGCAGGGGCAGAAAGGGCATGATTCGGGTTATTCCGTAGCGATGGGCAACCCATACGCTGCGGTTCTTGTCGGTAGCCAGTGCCAGCACTTCGTTATCGGGCAGGCCTGCCGCGTAATTAATAATCTGTTCGGTTCGGCCTGTTAAGGGATTAACAAACAGTACACCACCCCGTAAGGTACCCAGCGCCACCAGGTCGGGGGCAACCCAACACGCACTAATCACTACACTTGCCCGGGCGTAAGCCGAGTCGGCCAGTTTAATCGAACGCAAATATTTACCCGATTCCAGTAAATACAACCGGCCTTGCGCCGTGCCGAACAAGGTAAGGTTATGGTGGGTTTCGGCAAACAACAAAGCTTCGTTTTGCAAAGCAGGCAGAGATACGGGCACCGGTCCATCCGGCCTGAGTTGGTAGGTTTTTTCTTCTGCAGAGCTTATATAGTATGAGTCATCTGCTTCCAACAAGGCCATCCAGCCAGCATTAGTTTCGGCAATCGGCCTAAATGCTCCGTTATTATACTCGAATACAAACCGATCGTTACCCAAAAAAAGGCAGCCGTTCTTTCCCGCTACGCGAAACAGCGGAGTTTCGGGCACACCGGGCAGCTTTTCAAAACGCCAGCCGGCAGGGTTTTGAAGTGATATTTTACCGGCACCGTTCCAGCCTATGGCAAATAGCGTGTTATTGTCGATGTGTAAATCATACACTGCACCGCCGGTGGGTAATAAATCCCAGGTGCGGCTGTCGAACCGCAGGATGCCGCGCTGTACGGCAAAGTACATCAGGCCGTTATCGTCCTGCGTTATATCGAACACGGTTTGGCCGGCAGCCTCGCCTTCAGGCCGATGATGCACCAGCAGGTAAGTGCCTGTTTGTGCCAGCGCCTGGCAGAAAACAAACATCAAAGCGAGTAGGGCAAGCCGCTTCATGGCGAAGATCAAAGATAAACAATGGCCGATAATCAGCTTATGCGGCTCCAGTTGGTAGACGATTGTTTCTGCAAATGAATCTGTTGGAGGATGACCTGATGCTCAGTTTTTTGCAGGCGGGGGTCGTGTTCCAGTATGTGCAATGCTACTTCGCGTGCCGTTTGAAGCAGTTGCTGGTCTTTACCCAGGTCGGCAATGAGCAGGTCGAGCATGCCGCTTTGGCGGGTTCCCAGTAAATCGCCCGGGCCTCGCAACTCCAGGTCTGCTTCGGCAATTTCAAAGCCGTTATTGGTTTTTACCATGGTTTGAATACGCTTACGCGCATCGGCAGTAAGTTTATGATTGGTAACAAGAATGCAATACGACTGGCTGGCCCCCCGACCTACCCTGCCGCGTAGCTGATGCAACTGCGAAAGGCCAAAGCGCTCGGCATTTTCAATAACCATTACCGTTGCGTTGGGAACATCTACCCCTACTTCAATAACCGTGGTGGCTACCATAATTTTGGTTTCACCTCTAATAAATCGCTGCATTTCGTACTCTTTGGCCCCGGCATCCATGCGGCCATGCACTATGCTTACCGGCACATCCGGAAATGCCCGGCAAATGCTTTCGTAGCCGTCCATCAGGTGTTTCAAATCCATTTTTTCCGATTCTTCAATAAGCGGATAAACCATATACACCTGCCGGCCGGCTGCTATTTGGTTGCGTACAAAGCCAAACACGGCAAGGCGGTGGCTGTCGTAGCGATGCAGGGTTTGTACCGGTTTGCGGCCTGCCGGCAGCTCGTCAATTACTGATACGTCCAGGTCGCCATACAGCGTCATGGCCAGTGTTCGTGGTATGGGGGTGGCTGTCATTACCAGAATGTGCGGCTCGGTGGATTTATTTTTCTGCCATAGGCGCGAGCGCTGAGCCACCCCAAAACGGTGTTGTTCGTCAATGATGGCCAGTCCCAGGTTGCGAAATTGTACCTGCTCTTCTATTAGCGCATGGGTACCAATAAGGATGTGCAGCGTGCCGTCTTCCAGTTGCTGGTGAATTTTTCTGCGCTCAGGCTTTTTTACCGAGCCGGTAAGCAGGGCTACTTGTAAGCCTAAGGGTGCCGCCAGTTTGCTGATGTTGTTGTAATGCTGTTGCGCCAGAATTTCGGTAGGCGCCATCAGGGCACTTTGTGCTCCGCTACCCGCGGCAATAAGCATGCAGGCAAAAGCCACTATGGTTTTACCGCTGCCCACATCGCCCTGTAACAGGCGGTTCATTTGCCTGCCCGATTTCAGGTCGGCATAGATTTCCCGTATAACACGTTTTTGTGCCTCGGTAAGCTGAAAGGGGAGATGGTGGTTGTGAAATTCCGTAAGCAGACTGGCTTGATTTAAAACCAGGCCACGTGATTTTTCCTGTCGCGCCATTTTAAGCATAAGCAGGCGCAGCTGAATGTAGAACAGTTCTTCGAATTTTAACCGCCGGGAAGCAGCCGCCAGTTGTTCGGGGCTGTCGGGGAAATGAATTTGCATCAAGGCTGCCCGTTTATCGATGAGGCGGAATTTTTTCAGCAAATATTCGGGCAGGGTTTCGCGAATGTGGGGGTGCGCTAGGGTCAGCAGGGCGCGCTGCAACCGGATAATGAATTTATTATCAAGGTGTTTGTTTCGCAGTTTTTCGGTTAGCGGATATACCGGCTGCAGGTAACTGGCTTTTTGGTTTTGGATGGTTGCCGGCTCGATTTCGGGATGAGCCATACTAAACCGTCCTCCGTACGGTACGGGCGAACCAAACACCACATAAGTAACGCCCGTTTTGATTTTATCGAACATCCACTTTACCGCCTGAAACCACACCAGTTCCATGGTGCCGGTACCATCACGGGCCTGAACCACCAGGCGTTGCTTACCGGCGGACCCGACTATTTCTTTTTTTTCGGCAGTAACTACCAGCTGTACGGCCGGCATATCTGCGCGTAATTCGGCAATAGTATAGAAGCGCGTCCGGTCTTCGTAGCGAAAGGGGTAATGCTGAAGCAAATCGGCATAAGTAAAAATACCAAGCTCCTTGCTGAGTAGGGCCGCGCGTTGGGGACCTACGCCTTTAAGAAACTCTATGGATGTTTCAAAAAAACGGTTAGCCATGTAGTTCGAAAGATAATAAACCAGCACTTGTCGCGGCTGAAACGGGTAGGACAAAATGCAGCAACAAAACGATTAAATCCTTGCTTATGATATTTATCTAACACCAGGTTACTAAATTTGCGGCTTCGATATTTACACACATGAAAGTTGCCTCTCAATCCTACCGCGGAATAGATTTCGTGTGCATCAGCGATTTGCCTCCGGCACAGCAGGAGGCGCTGCTCAAAAGCCCGCAGACCCCGGAACGTATCAAGATTCTCATTAACGGCAAAGTGGTGGATCAATGTTTGTATTACAAAGATTACGAATACTGGTTTAACCGTGTATTTAGCCGTGAAAGGCAGTTGGTTACGCCGAACACACCGGACCCTGCCGTTTCGGTGCAACTTTCTTTAAGTAATTAATCGGGCCAAATGTCTTTATCCGGCACTATTTCCACTACATTTCCGGCCGGGTCTTCAAAATAAAACGATTCTCCGCCCAACGGCCATTTTACCACATCGGTAATGGTTATGCCCTTTCGCAAAAATTCCTGTTTTACTGTTTCGTAGTCTGAGCTGGCCACTTCTAAAGCAAAATGTTGTTTTCCCCGGGCGAAATGCGCGGGTGGGTGTTGTTTTTGTGAGGAATCATCCGGATTAAACATGAGTAACACCGAAGAGCCTACCTTGTAGAAAAGGTGTTTTCCGGGCAGATAGCTGATAATCGGCAGGCCAAGTTTCTGTTCGTAGAAGGTGCGCACCTGTTCCAGGTTTTGAACATACAAGCAGGTTTCCTTTATTTTGATGAAATTCATTTATTATCGCACAGTTTGCTCTTTTGGCTAAGATAATCGTTCCACAAGTGGTGCAAAATATCAGCTGCGGGTCGGATGTCGCGAATGGCAGCAGCTACCTGCCCTATTTCGAGTTCTCCCTCCTCCAGGTCGCCTTCAAACATGCCGCGTTTGGCACGGGCCCGGCCTAACAGAGCTTTAAGTTCTTCAACGGTGGCCCCCCGCCTTTCGGCTTCTTCTACCTGTTGGTAGAATTTGTTTTTAATAAGCCTTACCGGCGTAAGTTGCTTTAAGGTAAGTATGGTATCGCCCTCGCCCGCCTCCACCACTTTTTGTTTAAAATCGGGATGCACCGAAGCTTCGGCACTGGCCACAAAACGGCTGCCCACTTGCACGCCTTCGGCACCCAGAGCCTCGGCGGCCAGCATAGCGCGGCCATCGGCAATGCCGCCGGCGGCCAGCAACGGCACGGTTACGGCATCGCGCACCAGCGGTACCAGCACCAGGGTGGTGGTTTCTTCCCGCCCGTTGTGTCCGCCTGCTTCAAAGCCTTCGGCCACAATAGCATCCACACCCGCCTGTTGGGCCTTGCGGGCAAATTTTACACTTGATACCACATGTACTACCGTAATTCCCCGTTCTTTTAGAAAGCCCGTCCAGGTGGCGGGGTTGCCGGCCGAGGTAAACACAATTTTTATCTGTTCTTCGACCAGTATTTGCATGAGTTTGTCAATATCGGGATATAGAAGCGGAACGTTTACCCCAAAAGGCTTAGAAGTTGCGGCTTTGCACTTTTGAATATGTAAGCGGAGCACATCAGGATACATAGAGCCGGCGCCAATAAGGCCCAGTCCACCGGCATTGCTTACAGCGGAGGCCAAGCGCCACCCGCTTGTCCATACCATGCCAGCCTGGATGATGGGAATTTCGATGTTGAAAAGTTTTTTAATACGGTTTTCGGGCGATTGCATGGCCAAAAAATACGCAAACCTTACAGATTATCAGGAAGTTGTTTTTTTGAGGGACCGTTGGGCTGACCAACTTGTCCACAAAGAAGCGATTGATTTTAAAAGACGTAAAACCCTGATATTCAAATTATTACAACTAAACATACCGATAATGTGGATAACTGCCGTGTTTTGTGGAATTCTTATTTTACATTTTTTTTAATTCTGTTTTAAGTTATTGATATTGAAACATTTTGACCGGCCGTGAAAAAGTATTACCAAAATGGTCAACAACGGAACAACTTTTGCGTTTAGAACGGTTGTATGTTTATGCACAGATTCAGATTGATGAAGGTATTCATGCTGCTCGTTATTTCTGTAGCTTGCACGGCCCAACCCGCAAAAATCGTGAAGCTGCCTGAGTTAAAGGCTATAATTGAAAGCCACACCGATAAAGTTAAGGTGATTAACTTCTGGGCCACGTGGTGCGCCCCGTGTGTTAAAGAGTTGCCCCTCTTTGAAAAGCTAACCCGCGAGCGGACAGACGTTGAGGTAACACTTGTAAGCCTGGACCTGGATCTGGATCCGAATCCTGAAAAAGTGTACCGGTTCGTTACCCGTAAACAACTCCAATCTACGGTGTTGATATTAGACGCGAAAGACCCCAACAGTTATATCGACCAGATTGATAAACGGTGGTCGGGTGCGCTGCCGGCTACGCTTATTATTAATCCCAGAACCGGTCAGAGAAAATTCATTGGACGAGAACTGCACGAAGGCGAACTTGAGAAACTGATAGCCGAAATATTGTAATTATGTTAAACCCAAAATTCATTAATATGCTCAAACACTCCTTTATCCTCTGCTGCATGGTGCTGCTTACGGCTGCCGCACCGCTGAACAACGGTTATGAAGTGGGCGATACCGTGGCCGACTTCCGCCTGAAAAACGTAGATGGAAAGATGGTAGCCCTTTCTGACTATCGGGATGTAAACGGTGTGATTGTAATTTTCGATTGCAACACCTGTCCCTACTCCAAAGGGTACAACGACCGCATTAAAGCCCTGCACGACAAATATGCCCCGCAGGGTTTTCCGGTAATTGCCATCCAACCTAACGATCCCGCCATAAGCCCGGGCGACTCGTTTGAGGAAATGAAAAAACAAGCTGAAAAGAAATCGTACAAATTTCCTTATCTGTTCGATGAAACCCAGCAAGTGGCTAAGGCTTTCGGTGCCACTAACACACCCCACGTGTTTTTGCTGAAAAAAGAAGGCAATGCCTTTAAAGTAGCCTACATTGGCGGCATTGACGACAGCCCCCGCAGTGCTTCGGCTGTAACCAAACGTTATGTAGAAGAAGCTATCGAAGCTTTGAAAAACGGTACAGCCCCGGTTACTACCAAAACCAAGGCCATAGGCTGTACTATTAAATGGAAAAATGCCTGAGATTTTCGGGTATATTGTAAAAAACCCCGCCCGTAGCGGGGTTTTTTATTTCAGAGCATGCAACCGGCTAAAGAAATATTGAAGAAATTTCGAATAGATAAAAAGCGCGGCTTTTACTCACCAACCATAATGAAAGCGCCCCAATAGTACGGTTCCGGAAACATTTGCCTAAGTTCTTGCTGGGCTTTATTGAAGGCCAAACGCTTTGGCAGCCGGTGAACCACTAAGTGTTGATAAAACAGGGTCATCATTTTTTGAGTTGCCTGGTCATCTACCTTCCATAAGCTCATTACGACTGAACGGGCACCTGCTTCCATAAAAGCGCGTTGTAAACCAAATACACCTTCACCGTTGATGATATCTCCCAGGCCCGTTTCACAAGCTGAAAGAACAACTAATTCTGTGCCATGAAGATTTAGATTCATAGCCTCCAAGGCAGTAAATATTCCATCTTCGCCCTCCTGTTTAATGCCTTTTACGGCTAATTCTGCACCAGCCAATAGTAGTCCGCTTTTTAGCAAAGGATGAACGTTGTTATGAACTGCACTCTCATCTTCAATAAAAAATACATGCGTGGCGATATGCAGCACATAAGGGCTATCTACTTTTTTTAAATTTACTTCATTGGCTTCATGTTCTACAAACAGCTTATAAGGAATGTTAAAATGCTCAATAATTTGTTGGATGTTTAGCAATTCGCTCCTTGTACCTTCTAAAATTGTTATGTGCCCGGAAGTTTGATCCAAAAACCGCTGGTGTTTAAATTCACTTTGTATTTCAGTGTATTTTAATGTACCGGGTGCATTTGCGTTCGTAAAATCAGGGTAGCCAAAGAAATACATTTTACTTTCTTCATAATTTTTCGTCATTCCGGCCGAAGAGAGGGTTAGTATGTCACGTGTATTACCTAAAAGCTGAATCTCCACATCATCGCCCAGATAATTTCCTTTTTCTTTGTTAAACAGCGTTTGTAGGTTTATTTTATGATAAATGCCGTCTGGGCATAAATAGATTTTCTTAATGCCTTTAAGTTTCTTTTCTATCGGCCCCCAAAACGCTAAATAAGATAGCGTGTCTTGTATTAAAAACTTAATGGCATTTTGATACATCTTAATGTATTGCTTTTCCAATGTCTTTCCGTTATCTATAATAACCATCTCGGGATATTGGTAATGATGACTTACAATCAGAGCGATATATCGGATTGAATCCTTTATTGGATTAACAGGTCCCTGTAAGGAATAAAATGGGGTTCTGATTATTTCAATGGCTGCTTCGTCGGGTTGCAATTTTTCTTTAATGTCCTGCCCCAAAATGGAAGTGGGTTTTTCGCCCAACCTGGCCCTAAACTCCGCACTGTGCTGTGCTAATTCCTTTTCAAGATGCTCTATTTCTTGATTTAAAATAGATGTAATCATCCGGCTTTGATTTTTTGAGTTGTAAAGAATATGCCTGTTGCGCGCATCCTCTGCTTTGAGTTGCATCCATCGTTTATACTTTTCTATTATTTCTTCTTTATCAGAATCAAGAATGGTTTTTACAAACCTATAGATTCGTCTCCGAAAGATTTACCAAGATTAAGTGCCTTTACCAGAATCGGTTCGGCTTGATTAACATCTTTATGATGCAGATACCATGTTGAAATTTTGGTTAATACGTTAACATAGTCCCATATCTTTGAACAAACCTCTTCGCCTATAAAGTTTTCATAAATCAATACGGCATTTTTATAATTTTGTAACGATAGGTCATCGTTACCTTGTTGTTCTTGTATTTCTGCCAATGCCGAATAAGTTGAGGCAAACGTGGTATAATGTAAAACTGAGGTTGAGCCTTTATTACCACCTAAAATTTTTATTGCCCGCTGATAGGCCTGCTCGCTTTTTGCCAAATGATTAGTGTAAGAGAATAAATCGCGCAAAGCTTTAAAGTAAATTCCCAAAATCAGAGCAGAATCGACAATTAGATTTTTTTTACCCATTTCCCTTATATAATTCCTGTAATCTGTAATTCCATCGTATAAAAGTTCTGCTGCTGTTTGACGATCGCCAAGTTGAATATAAACCCGAGCGAGCAGCGCTCTTATTAGCGTATAGTCAGTTGTTTGTGGAAAATTTTTGCCAAAAAAAGTAAAGCTTGCTTCAAGGTTTTTTAATGCAGCGTTTAAATTGTTGGTTTCGGTATATGCTTCGCCTAACCATGTAAGCAGCTGATGATATTCCTTTGTATGATTTAGCGCATTATTTTCAAACCAGTATTTTGTGCTGTTTAACTGTTCAATTAAGCCAATGTAATCTTTGCGTTGATAAAGTGATTCAATAGTCGCCAGGTTCCCACCAAAATTTGATGGATCAGGGCGTTGCGAAAAAACAGATAGAGGGAGCAACAATGTGAAAATTAATAACCCTTTCTGCATAATTGTTTAGTTGTACACCACTACCAAAATATAAATTTAAACTTATTTAATCTTCCTTTCATTACCTTACAAACCTTGATTTATGAAGAATTAATAATACCATCTTACAAGCGAAATTTTATTATTATATTTTTGAAGGAAATACAAATAACATGCGTCTTATCTTGATCTTTATTTCTGGAATACTGGTTTTTGGTTGCTCTGCCAAGAAAGAATCTTATCGTCCTTTTAGTGAAGCCGTATCTGCCCTGTACGATTCGGCACAAGCTCCCTTTTACCACGGCGTGGCCTCGGGCGACCCGCTTACCGACAGGGTTATCATCTGGACACGCGTAACCCCGCCCGATTCTGTTCCGGCTGTTGTGGTAAAATGGGAAATCGCCACCGACTCCTCCTTTGCAACCCTGCTTCAATCGGATACGGTGCACACAACCCCTGCAAGAGATTACACGGTAAAAGTGGACGTTGCCGGTCTTGTACCCAATACCCGTTATTATTACCGCTTCGCTGCGCTTAACCGCACCTCGCCTATGGGCCGCACACGCACTGCACCCGAAAGCACGGCCGATAGCCTGAAATTTGCCGTGGTTAGCTGCAGCAACTGGGAGTGGGGCTACTTTAACGCATACGCCCGCATAGCCGAAAAAGAAATCAATGCAGTTATTCATCTGGGAGATTACATTTACGAATACGGTGCCGGCCGCTATGGCGACACGACCATCGGGCGGATAAACATTCCCCGCCACGAAATTGTAAGTCTGCACGATTACCGCACCCGCCACTCATTGTACCGGCTTGACGAAGGCCTGCGCGCCATGACGGCCCGCCATCCCCTCATTGCCATTTGGGACGACCACGAAGTAGCTAACAACTCGTACATTACAGGTGCCGAAAACCACCAGCCCGACCGCGAAGGACCCTACACCGCCCGCAAAGCCGCAGCCCGGCAGGCCTATTACGAGTGGCTGCCTGTACGCGAAAGTGCCACCCTGTATCGGGCTTTTCCTTACGGCCGGCTGGCCCATTTGATTATGCTTGACGAGCGCCTGGAAGGACGCGAAGCCCCACCCACCAATCCTGAGGAGGCCCGTCAGCCACGCTCCATGCTGGGCGAAACCCAACTGCAATGGCTGCTCAATAACCTCAAAACCCCGGCCCAGTGGAAAGTTATCGGCAATCAGGTTATTTTTTCCGATATCAACCTGCGGGCCGTTTATCCCAACATGCCGCGCAACCTCGATGCCTGGGACGGCTACCTGACCGAAAAACTGCACATTAAAACGTTTATTTTGAACAACCGCCTGAACAACATTGTGTTTATAACAGGCGATACCCACGCAGCCTGGGGTATTGAAACCGCTACCGATGTACCCGCCACGTACAACCCCCGCACTTCGGCCGGTGCTTTTGCCGTTGAATTCGGCACCACCAGCGTATCATCGGCTAACGATAACGAGTACCGCCCTGCCGACTCGGTTAAACTTATGGAAAAACGGCTGCTGGCCGCTAACCCTCACATTAAATACCTGAACGACCGTGACCATGGATACCTGGTGCTAACCCTTACCCCACAGCAGGCCCGTGCCGAATATTTTGTGGTAGAAACCCTACGCACCATAAACAGCCGCGAACGAAGAGATACCGTTCTTACCGTACGGGCCGGCACCAGTAAACTGTTCTGACCGCCTGAGCAAACGGCAGCGGTTGGCTGCGGTTACATATTATGATCCACCACCCGCTTATATTGGGTGGTTTTGCTTTTCATTGCCCCCGGCGTTTCGTAAGTTTCAGGCCATGTCCGAAACCAAAAAACTCTTTCTGCTCGATGCCATGGCGCTTATTTACCGCGCCCACTTTGCCTTTACCAAAACACCGCGCATTAACTCCAAAGGCATTAATACTTCGGTTCCGTTCGGCTTTACCAATACCCTGCTGGAAGTAATACAAAAACAAAAGCCTACCCACATTGGAGTAGTTTTTGACACATCCGCACCAACCTTCCGTGATGAGTTGTTCGAAGCCTACAAAGCTACCCGGCAGGAAACTCCTGAAGACATCCGCTATGGCCTCCCTAAAGTGAAAGAAATCATCCGCGGCTTTAACATACCTGTTCTGGAAGTGGACGGCTACGAGGCCGATGACATTATTGGCACCCTGGCCCACCAGGCCGAACAACAGGGTTTTGAGGTGTTTATGATGACCCCCGACAAAGACTTCGGCCAGCTGGTAACCCCACGCGTAAAACTTTACAAGCCAGCCTACATGGGCAACGCCGTAGACATTTTAGGCCCCAAAGAGGTATGCGAAAAGTGGGATATCCAACGGGTTGATCAGGTTACCGATATGCTGGGCTTGCAGGGAGACACCTCCGACAACATTCCCGGTGTACCGGGCATAGGCCCTAAAACAGCCGCTGCCCTAATTCGCCAGTACGGTTCAATTGAAAATATCCTGCAACATGTTAACGAATTAAAAGGCAAACAAAAAGAGCTGATGCAACAATATGGCGTGCAGGCCCTGCTAAGCAAAAAACTGGCAACCATTATTACCGATGCTCCGGTTACGTTTCATGCCGACCAACTGAAATATACCGGGCCGGATGAATCGGTGCTGCGCCCGCTGTTTCAGGAACTGGAGTTTCGCTCCATACAAAGCCGGTTATTTGCCGATGAGCAGGCCCCGCCCCGCACCCGCGCCACCCAGCTGTCGATGTTCGGGCCGCAAACCTCTGTAAACACCACGCCTGAAGAAAAACCCGAAACCCGAAACGAAGCCTATAGCGACAGCCGGTCGTTAGACGTTGAACTGATGGATGTGCCCGACCTCCAAACGCTAACCCAAAAATTGTATGGCGTGCAGCAGTATGCCGTTGAAGTGCTTGAAGAAACCCCCGGCGAACCGGTTATTCTTATTGCCCCCACACCCCATACGTGCTATAAGTATGTTCCGAAAACGGAACAGGACCTTAAAGAACTTACGCAGTTGCTCACCTCGCCCCGCATCATTAAAACGGGGCATAACCTTAAAGCCTCCATCCTGAACCTGATGTATGCCGACGGGCTCATGAAGGGCCCCCTGTTCGATACGCTCATTGCCCATTACCTTATTGAACCCGAAACCGCTCACGATTTGTCCGCGCTGTCGGCTCATTACCTCCGGCGGTCTTTTCCGTCCGGGGGGGGGCCTGTGGAACTACAGGCTGCGCACCGGCTAAGCATAGCTCTGGAACTGTACCCGGTGCTGGCGCGCGAACTCGAAGCCCGCAGCCAGACCCGGCTGATGAACGAAGTGGAAATGCCCCTGGTGGAAGTGCTGGCCAGCATGGAATACGAAGGCGTTAACCTAGACACCGATGTGCTGGCGGGGCTGTCGGAAGAATTGCGTCAGGCCAGCGAAAAAATTCAGGACGAAATCCATCGCCTGGCCGGAGAGCCGTTTAACATCAACTCGCCAAAGCAGTTGGGTGAAATTCTTTTTGAAAAACTCAAACTGGGTGACAAGCCCAAAAAAACAAAAACAGGGCAGTATGCCACCGGCGAAGACGTGTTGCTGAAACTTACGCACGAACATCCCATCATCAACAAAATTTTAGAATACCGCGAGTACGAAAAACTGCGCTCTACTTATGTAGATGTGCTGCCCAGGCTCATCAGTCCGCGCGATGGCCGCCTGCATACCGACTACCGGCAAGCCGTTGCCGCCACCGGCCGGCTTAGCTCCAACAATCCCAACTTGCAAAACATCCCCATCCGTACCGAAAAGGGGAGGCAGATACGCAAGGCATTCATACCGCGGAATGAAGATTACCTGTTCATGTCGGCCGATTACTCGCAGATTGAACTGCGTATTGCCGCTTCATTTGCCCGCGATGAAACCATGATCGAAGCCTTTAAAAGCAAACGCGATATACATGCCACCACAGCCGCCAGGGTTTTTAAAGTGCCGCTCGACCAGGTTACCCCCGACATGCGGCGCAAGGCCAAAGAGGTGAACTTCGGCATTCTGTACGGCAGCACGGCATTCGGGTTGGCGCAAAACCTTAACATCCCCCGCTCGGAGGCAACCGAAATCATCCAGTCGTATTTCCGCGAGTTTCCGGCTATTAAAAGATATATGGACCGTGTTATACAACAGGCCCGCGAAAAGGAATATGTAGAAACCATTTTCGGGCGCAGGCGCTACCTGCGCGACATCAACTCGCGAAACCTTGCCACCCGCGGCTTTGCAGAACGCAACGCCATCAACGCGCCTATTCAGGGAAGCGCTGCCGATATCATAAAAATTGCCATGGTGCGCATTCATAACTGGCTAACAGAAAAGAAATTGAAAACCCGCATGATCTTACAGGTGCACGATGAGTTGGTTTTTGACGTCCACCGCGATGAAGTGGACGAAGTGAAGGAAAACGTAACCCGCCTGATGAAAACCGCTGTTGAACTGGAAGTGCCCATGGAAGTGGAGGTGGGCATTGGCAAAAACTGGCTGGAAGCCCACTGAACAGCGAACAGCCATCGGAAACGACTGACGCAGAAGGCGCAGCCAAGGGCGGGAATTACATCCTGCCCGCTTCGAAATGTGCGGCAGATGAAAAACAGGTGGTATATCAATCATCCGAACCATGGCTTGGATTCAGATGGGTTGCTGAAGTATTACCGCTTACCAAATAATAATTACCATGGTATCTAAACAATTGCTTATGATTAAGCTCTTCGGGTATTTATTGCTAATGGTGTGTGTGCCTCTTTATTGCCTGCAACAGAAAGAAAAATTCCAAAATATCCGAATATCCGTTGCTGAGGAGCGATACCATCAATTTGTTACATGTAGGGGATAAAGCAATGATGGTGGAAACGTGGAACAGTTGTTGTTTAAACTGTTATGTAAATGCCGACAGCACCTTTACCGACCTAATACCCGAGTCTGTCGTATTCAGAATCGTAAAAACTACCGAAGTCAGGGGCGATAAAAATTGTGCGGGATGCACGGATTACTACTTCAGGGTATTGGAGTTCATAACATCCGGCACAGATACGTTACGATACATAAAGATTCCGATGGGGACAGCCAGGGAATATGATTGCAGTAAAATGAAAAAAGAATTGCTTGAAGGCCATTACCAACCCGAAACATTTGTAATAGTTGTAGGCACCCGGTAACCAACCGATCTGCTGCATCATGCAGATGCCTGACACCAATCCGGTTGCTTTTCATGAGTCGTTTAGTTAACTTGGTTAATAGAAAGGAAGATAAATCCTGCTTCTCATAACCGTTTGTGTTGCACTTATTTGTTTAAAACTGCCAAAATTAATTTCAGTAAATGAAATACGCACTCACTTTCGTTTTTCTGCTTTTTGCTCTATTGTCTTTGGGCAGTCATTAAATGAACTTATAGAGCAAGGAGTAGCTTTTTACGAAGAAGGCAAGTACCAAGAAGCCATACCTATTTTAGAAAAGGCACGCAAGCAGTTAGCCGAAGAGTATGGCACTGAAAATGAAGTTTATCCTAAGCTTTGCTCAGTAATTGGCTTAGCGTATCAAAACTTAGCAAATTACGCAAAGGCAGAAGTATTGCTGAAAGAAGCCAAAGCCATTATAGAAAAAGTACTTGGCAAAGAACACCCTGATTATGCCACATCGTGCAATAATTTGGCATTGTTGTATTACAAAATGGGACGCTATGCTGAAGCAGAACCTTTATTAAAAGAAGCCAAAGCCATTGACGAAAAGGTGTATGGAAAACAACACCCTGAGTATGCCACAAACTGCAATAATTTGGCATTGTTGTATAAGGAAATGGGACGCTACGCCGAAGCAGAATCTTTGTACAAAGAAGCCAAAGCCATTATAGAAAAAGTACTTGGCGAAGAACATCCCTATTATGCCACCTCCTGTAATAACTTGGCATTGCTGTATAAATCAATGGGACGTTACGCCGAGGCAGAGCAGCTAAAAACCCCACACTCAAAGAAAAATACCAAACCTGGATAAGCAAAAAACAAGACCTCGCCAAAGTTTATGAACTCACCGAACAGCAACGCAAAGAAAGAAAAATAGACATCATAACACTTGAAAAAGACGCCAATGATTTGGAAAAGAAATTGAGCTTGCTCCTGCAAAAAGAAGGACTCTCGGCTAACCTGACCCCCACCACCCATTCATGGAAAGAAATCCAAGAAAAACTCAAACCGGAAGAAGCCTTAGTGGAAATCACCCGCATTCGTTATCACGATAAACAATGGACAGACAGTGTATTGTATGTGGCATTTGTGGTGAAAAAAAACAGTCCGTGCCCTGAAATGGTTATCTTTCCCAACGGCAACCAGATGGAGGGTCGCTATGCCCGGTATTATCTGAATGCCGTTCAAATCGGGGAGCAGGAGGACCTGTCCTACCGGATATTTTTTGAGCCGCTGTCGGAGCACCTTCAGGGTATAAACAAATTGTACTTTAGCGGAGACGGAATTTATCATCAGCTTAACCCGGCCACGGTATTCCATGCAGTTACCGGGAAATATTTAGACGAAGAGATGGATATTCGGCTCATCAGCACTGCGAGGGATTTTATAGCGTTGGGGAAGAACAGACTGAACCAACAGCGCAAAGCATACGAGCTTTATTTATTTGGTTATCCGGCCTATGGTGGAAAAGGTGAGCAGAAAGCCCAAGAAGAAAGAAGTGTTTCGGCTCTCTTTGTAATAGACATAGATAAAAGTCAGCGGTTTTTCGATACCAATACCGGGCAGATAGCTACGCTACCCGGCACAAAAACAGAAGTCAACAACATTGAAGGCATTGCCAGGCAGGCGCAAATAAGTTGTAAAACCTTTTTATGGGAGCAAGCCTCGGAAGAAGTAGTTAAAAGCCTGCAGGCTCCCGGCATTTTGCACATTGCCACGCACGGCTTTTTTCTGGCGGAGAAACCTACCGACAGGAACACCGTGCAGGGGGACAAGACATTCGATAACCCCCTGTTGCGTTCGGGTTTGTTGCTGGCCGGGGCTGAACTTACGCTGAATAAGAAAAGCACGGGGAGGGCGGAGAATGGGATATTAACCGCACAGGAAGCCCTGTCATTAGACCTTCAGGGCACGGAGCTTGTGGTGCTCTCGGCATGTGAAACGGGGCTGGGAGAGGTAAAAAGCGGTGAAGGGGTATTTGGTTTACAGCGTGCGCTGCAGGAGGCGGGAGCCGGAGCCGTTATCATGAGTTTGTGGAAAGTAGATGATGCCGCCACACAGCAATTTATGACGTTGTTTTACCGGAATTTGCTGGTCAAAAATCTACCTAAGCAAGAAGCCTTCACAGCAGCTCGCCAGGCGATAAAAGAAAAATACGTGATCCCATATTACTGGGGAGCATTTGTCATGATAGGGGAATGAAAAACAGGCGGAAGAAAAATTTACAAAGCCCGCTAATGAAACTCTAAGCCTCCCGTTTTCAGTACACTTAAAAAGCGGACCTTTGTGGTGACTAAAGAGGTGATTATGATTGAAATGCGAAATCTTAAATCACCCGAATAGCAAAGACATATTATACTTAAATGATTGTACCAAGCATGAACAACATTCCCACCGCTACCGACATTCTCAATGCGCACGAAAGAATAAAGGCCTATATCCACCGCACGCCTGTAATGACTTCTGCCGGACTGAACGAACTGGCAGGGTGCTCCATTTTTTTTAAGTGCGAAAATTTCCAAAAAATTGGTGCCTTTAAAGCCCGCGGAGCCATGAATGCCGTGCTGCTCTTAACCCCAGAGCAACGCGCCAAAGGCATTGCCACGCATTCTTCGGGCAACCACGCTCAGGCCGTGGCACGGGCGGCACAAACGGTAGGCGTGCCGGCTTACATTGTCATGCCCCAAAACGCTCCAGAAATAAAAAAACGGGGCGTGCGCGGTTACGGTGGACAGATTTTCGAGTGCAAACCCACCGGTGAGGCCCGCGAACAGATGCTGCAAGAGGTACTGAACAAAACCGGTGCCGCACTGGTGCACCCGTTTAACGACTATGCCGTTATTGCCGGCCAGGCTACGGCCGCCAAGGAGTTGCTTGAAGATGCCGGAACCAAACTGGATGTTATCGTTACCCCGGTGGGCGGAGGGGGCTTGCTGAGCGGCACCCTGCTCGCAGCCAGGTACTTCTCGGCCGGTACGGAGGTGATAGCCGGTGAACCTACCGGCTCAGACGATGCCTGGCGGTCGCTGCAAAGCGGAAAGATAGAACCCGCCCAGGCCCGGACCATTGCCGATGGCCTGCTTACCTCGTTAGGCGACAAAACTTTTTCCATCATCAGCCAATACGTTAAGGAAATCATTACCGTAACCGATGAAGAAATTATACAGGCCATGCGCCTGATTTGGGAACGCATGAAAATTATTATCGAGCCGTCGTGTGCGGTACCTTTTGCAGCCGTACTGAAAGCGAAAGAAAAATTTGCCGGCAAAAAAACAGGCATCATCCTCTCCGGCGGAAATGTTGACCTGCAACAGGCATGCAGGTTATTTAACCAGCAATAACATGCAAGCCCCTGGAATTTTACGCTCCTAAAGCGTGTTTTGGGGGTTTAGTTAATTCGTTCCTTTTTTAAATTGTTCGAAGCGCGAAGGCTGTTGCTGGCGCGGAAACACATTGTCGCTTTGGTTTACATCGGCTGTTTCGCGGTTGGGGTCTATCACCACGCGCACCACCTCCTTCTCTTTTACAAATACTTTCGTAACCTCCTGTTCGTTGGTGCGCCATATCTCG
>FWPU01006807.1_pt1 | contig 22164 bp, 19 predicted proteins | sample 2228361 | NCBI WGS metagenome assembly FWPU01 (sample SAMEA103939777, study PRJEB20133) | metagenome
TGGAGCGTTCGGAGCCCGAGCAGACCGGAGGCGGATGCCCCGCCGCTCCCGGAAGACGGACGCGACGGGCGCGTCCCTCCAGAAGGCAGGGCAATTGGACATTCCCTGGATGGGCACGCTCTGTCGTGGCCGCAGGAAGGGCAGCGGGGCCGGAGCGGCGCGGACGAAGGTCAGAGACGTATCCGTAGAATGAAGGAGTGACCCCGAATGGCGCAGCGTCAAGCGTCAGTGCCAGGGCGGGTAAGGATAGCCGTGAAAATACCAGTAGGACCAGACCGGGAAGGGATAAGGGTAGACCTCCGGGTGCTTCCTCGCCTCGGCCCAGAGATGAATCTCCAGAATCTTGAGGACCGGATACGTATAGTCCAGCTCGCCGATCTTGCCGACCCTCTTCCCCTGTACCTCGCCCGCCACGGTAATCCGTCTTCCGGCCCGGTAGACCAGGGGGTCGAGGAACTCCGGGCTGGTCAGAATATATCTTCCGCCGCTCCGGTCCGTCTCGTGGGGCGTGTCCCACCGGTCCAGGGACTTTTCCAGGACCTCGATCGTGCTGCCTTCGGCCGCAGTCTGCGTCTCGATGATCTCTCCGCCCAGGACCACCACTCTGCCCACGAACGCATCGGGATCCGCCTGGAGCTTCTCGAAAGAAACGTCAGGGTCCGCCTGCTCTCTCACAGCCTTGGAAAGAGGCGAAAAGCACCCCGACAGAACCAGGCAGAGGACGCAGGCGATGCCTGACCCGCACAAGGAGAGCCGCAAAACCCGGGTCCGAACGGCCGCGAACATGGTTTCGATCCTTTCGGGCTTTCCTTTTGTTTTGATTCTACTCCGACACGGCCTGTTCCGCCAGGGCCGTTTTCGCCCCCCACTTTTTTCCGGCGCAGCCGCTGCGGTTGACATCCATGCGCTCCGGCCCTTAGAGTTCGTCAAACCTGAGACCTCACACCCGGCCGCTGGCACTCGACCCCTGAGTGATCCCGGAGCTTTCCGCAGCATGAACCCGAACTGCCGAGGCCCGGCCTCCAATCCCCGGAAGGACGCGCCCGTCGACGGACCGGCCGGCGAACCGCTTCCGAGAACCGATTCCGAACCGAGGCCGGCCCGTCTTTCGCCTCTGCGCATGTTCGTCTCTCTTCTGGTGGCCGCGGGCATTGTCTGGGCTCTGCTTCGAGTCACGGAGGTGTCGATCCTGCAGGTGCTCGACACCCTTCGCCGCACGTCTCCGGCCGCGATCCTCCTCGGTCTGGCCCTCCACATGGCCACCTACGGCCTCAGAAGCCTGCGGCTTCGCCTTCTTCTGCACTCGAAGCAGGTCCCGGTCCTGAGGCTTTTCGAGTTCACCACGGTCCACAACCTCTTCAACCACTTGCTGCCTTTGAGAGCGGGCGAGTTCACGCTGGTGTATCTGCTGCGCCAGAAAGAAGGGATCCCTCTGGCAGAGGGCCTGGGGGTCCTTGTCATCGCACGCGTTCTCGACCTCATTTCCTTCTCGCTGTTCTACCCGGCGGCGATCCTCGCACTCCACGCCGCCCGTTTTCCGTTCCCGACTTATATGCGGGAGGTCTTGTGGACGGCGGCAGGGCTCTTTCTGGCCCTCACGGTATTGCTCATGGCCGTCTCCTTGAGGGGCAGAGCGATCCTCGAAAGAATGCGGCGCCTCGTCCTTCGGGGAATCCTGGGACGGTCCCGGCTCCTGGAGGGGCTCTTCGGAAAACTCGACGAAGTCGCCCGCACCTTCGAACATCTCCGTTCCCGGCCCGTGGTTCTCGGCAGCTTTGTTCTTTCCCTGGCCATCTTGGGCCTCGTCTACCTGATCGGATATGTTCTTCTTGCCGGCATGGGCTATCCGATGGCCTATCCTCTTGTCGTTCTGTGCTCCACCCTTGCCAACCTCGGTTTCATCCTGCCCCTGTACAGCTTCGGAGGGTTCGGGACCCTCGAGGCAGGCTGGACCGTGGGATGCCTCATGGCCGGATTCTCCAAGGAAATGGGCATGGCCAGCGGGTTCAGCTTCCATGTTCTCGTGCTCCTTTACGTTGCGGTCATGGGGGTGTACGGACTGCTCAGAGTCGGCGCCGTCCGCCAGGACCGATAGCCGGACGCAGGCGGACGCAGAAAGGGGGCCCGTCATGCGCTTCGAATCCTGGGTGCTCGATTCCATCCTGTACGTGTTCTTCTTCCTCATCCTCCGGGAAGGCCGGATCGTCCTCGGCAGACAGAGGACAAGCCTCTTCCTCTGGGGATCGATCCTCTGGACCGGCACGATCGAGAATCTCATGGTCGTGCTGGGAGGCTATGACTACTTCGCCTACGCCAACTACTACCATTGCGGCGGCAGGGTGATCGAAGGGTACGCGGGATGGTTCGCCTTTGTCCTTTTCGTTCCCCTGTGCATCTGCCTGGGCTGGTTCCTGCTCAGCCTGCCAGCCTTCGTCATCTCGGAAAGGCTTCTGGGCGACAGGGGGATCTGGCTCAAGTCCGCCTTCGCGGCCGTCACGCTCGTGAGCTTCGACATGCTCCTCGATCCGATCTCGGTCGTGAACGAGTGGTGGCGATGGACGTCCCCGGGCTTCTATCTGCGGGGCGTCACGGTCAACAACTACATCGGCTGGTTTTTTCTCCTCTTCTTTTTCGGCGCCGTCTTCGAGCAGACCGTGATCCGGCAGAAGGGCTTCGGCTGGCTCGCCTGGATCGAGGGAGTCCTGTTCGGCGCGGACACAGCCGACCTTTCGGACCGGGACATGGGGTTCGTGGGAAAGGTCTTCTACTTCCGCCTCGTGGCGTTTCTGCCTGTCTTTTTTCTTTGCTGTTCGGCCGTGGCCACGGCCGTCACTCTGCTGTTCGCCAACAATCTGGGCCCTTTCGACAGCGTGTTCCCCAGCAGGGCCTTTCCGGGCTGGATCGGCAAGCCCTGAAGAGGCTGCCGCCGAAGGACAAAGAGGAGAGAAGGAAATGAAACTGCACCAGACCATGCCCGTGCGCAGGCCCCGGGCCGTGCTCCGTGCCGAGCTCAGGATGGCCGGGCTGCTCTTTGTCTTGTTCCTCATTCACCTCGCCGAGGCCTTCTTCACGTTTCCCTTTCAAGGGCACGAATCGTCGGTCCAGAACGTGCTCTACGGCCTCGTCGTGACGGCTCCCTTCAATGCGGTCCTGGCGGCCTTCGCTTTGTCGGTGCGCCGGGACCTGGCGGGCCGCCACTGACGCTGACGACCCCTGAATTGACAGCCCGGGGGCTTTTCCCTACCATGAAGCGCCCATGCATGTTCTTCTGGTCAATCCGAACCGCATCCGGCCCCCGGTAGCTCCTCTGGCTCTGGATTCTCTCGGGCAGGCCCTGGCCACGCGCGGCATCTCCTGCTCGGTCGCGGATCTGTGCATGGATCTTCCGCCGGACACAGAGCCTCCGGCAGGGTACTGGAACCGCTTCAGCCGGCCCCGGCCGTCCGCCGTGCTGGTGACCCTGCGGAACCTCGACGACGCTTATTACGCGAGCCGGAAGACGTTCCTGCCGGGCTACAGGGATCTTGTGGGGACCTTGCGCGCCCGTTTCGGCGCGCCGGTCATCGCGGGCGGATGCGCCTTCAGCCTGGCTCCGGAGAAGATCCTGGCCTACCTGGATGCGGACCTCGGCGTGGCCGGCGCCTCGGAGCACGATCTCCTGGCGCTCCTCGGCTCCCTCGAAGGGAAAGGAGGTAGCGGCCGCTTCGACGGCCTGCCCGGCATCGTCTGGAAAGAAGGAGGCACCATCCGCAGCGTGCCGCCGACCGACCCGGCCATGAACGAGGACTTCTTTTCCCAGAGGCGCTTCGTCCGGAACCGGGACTACTTCGAGTTTGGAGGCATGGCGGGCCTGGAGACCAAACGAGGGTGCGGGGCCGGGTGCGTCTACTGCGCAGACCCGGTGGCCAAGGGCCGCAGGGTCTTCCTGAAGCCCATGGAGTTTCTCCTCTCGGAGATCCGGTCGCTCCTGTCCCTGGGGGTTACGGTCTTTCACCTTTGCGACAGCGAGTTCAACCTGCCTGTGTCCCACGCCTTTGAAGTCTGCGACGCCATCCTGGCAGAAGGCCTGTCCGACCGCATCCGGTGGTACACCTACGCAGCACCCGAGACCTTCGACGAGTCCCTGGCCTTCCGCATGGCCGAGGCGGGCTGCGCAGGTGTCAACTTCGGCGCGGACCACTGCCTCGACAAGAACCTTGCTGCCTTGGGCCGCAGACACACGTCCGCAGACCTCGAGAGAACTGCGCGGGCGGCCCGGGCCGCCGGAATTCCCTTCCTCTTCGATCTTCTCCTGGGCGGTCCCGGCGAAACCCTCTCTTCCCTTCTGGAGGCCGTGGAGTTCTGCCGGGACCTCGACGTCGAGCGGGTGGGCGTCAGCGCAGGCGTTCGGGTCTACCCGAACACCCCGCTCGCCCGCCGGATCCTGTCCGAAGGCCCGCTCGAGGCCAACCCCAGTCTGCGCGGAATCCTGGCCGGGAACGAGGATCTGCTTCTGCCCGTGTTCTTTCTCTCTGCGGACCTGGACCCTGCCTGGGAAGAGGAACTCGGCCGCCGGGTCGGCCAGGACCAGAGGTTCTTCTTGCCCGGCGGCTGCCGCCGGAGCGAGTCCAACTACAACTACAATGCAAACGAAGTGCTGGTCCGGGCTCTCGAGAAGGGCCACAAGGGCGCTTTCTGGGATATTCTGCGAAGGATCCAGAAGGGCCTGCCGGCGCTGGCGCCTCCCGGAGGCCCGCTCGAACACGGGCCGTGAGGATCCCGGACAGAGGAGAGACGAACCGTGGAGAACGTACTGGACATTCTGCGTGAGAGAGGCTTCGTCGAAGCCACCACGGACGACGAGGGCGTGCGCAGGCTGCTCGAGAGGCCCACGACCTGTTACATCGGCTTCGATCCCACGGCGCCCAGCCTGCACGCAGGATCGCTCGAGCCGATCATGAGCCTGGTCCACCTGCAGCGCTGCGGCCACCGGCCCATCGTGCTCGTGGGCGGAGGCACGGGCCTCGTGGGCGACCCCAGCGGAAAGACCGAAATGCGAAGAGTGATGAGCCCCGAGGAAGTCGCCTCCAACGCGGAAGCCCTGAAACGACAGCTTTCCCGGTACCTGGACTTCAGCGAAGGCAAGGCGCTGCTTCTCAACAACGCCGACTGGCTCACCAGCCTGCGCTACATCGACTTCCTGCGGGACATCGGCAGGCATTTCAGCGTCAACCGCATGCTCACCGCAGAGTCCTACCGGCTCCGGATGGAGCAGGAGAGCGGCCTGAACTTCATCGAGTTCAACTACATGCTTCTGCAAGCCTACGATTTCTGGTACTTGTGGAAGCATTACGGGTGCAGGCTGCAGCTGGGCGGCGCGGACCAGTGGGGCAACATCTGCGCGGGCATCGACCTCACCCGGCGCCTCGGCGGGCCCCAGCTGTACGGAATCACCTTCCCTCTGCTGACCACACGGTCGGGCGCCAAGATGGGCAAGACCGCCTCGGGCGCCGTGTGGCTGGACGCCGGCAGAACCTCTCCCTACGAGTTCTACCAGTACTGGATCAACACGGACGACCAGGACGTGGAGCGGTTTCTCGCTCTGTTCACGTTCCTGCCCATGGAGGAAGTGCGGCGCCTGGGCAGGCTCGAGGGCGAGCGCCTCCGGGAGGCCAAGGAGACCCTGGCCTTCGAGGCGACCCGGATCACGCACTCGGAGGAGGAAGCCCGGAAGGCCCGCGATGCCTCCCGCAGGCTTTTCGGAGGCCGGGGCGCCGGCCAGGGGGGCCCGGCGGCGGAGGGGGCCGATGCGGTTCCCACGACCGAGATCGACCGCTCCCGCCTGGAGCAAGGCATCCCGGCCTGGCAGCTCCTGGAAGAGGTCGGCCTCTGCCGGACCCGCGCAGAGGCGCGGCGGCTCATCCAGCAGGGTGGGGCGTACGTCAACGAAAGGCGCCTGGAGGCTTTCGACGAGCGGGTGGGCCTCGATTGTCTTCAGGACGGCCAGATCCTTCTCAGGGCCGGCAAGAAGCGCTTCCGCCGGCTCCGCCCCCGCGCCAAAGACGCCGGCTGAGTCAGGCCGGAGCCGTCCGGAAGATCCGCAAAAGCCGCTCGGTGTCGCACAGGTCCGGCACAAGGTGGTCCGGCCTGAAAGAAGCGAGTTCTTCCAGGCTCGCGCGGCCCGTGGCAACAGCCACGGACCTGACCCCGGCCTCGCGGGCATGGAGAACGTCCCGGGGCGTGTCGCCGATCACGAAGGCAGACTCGGGGCGCACCGGCCGGCCGAGCCTGCGTTCCGCTCTGCGCAGGGCGGTCCTGACCACCTCGGTCCGGTCCTCGGCGTCGCTTCCGAAGCCGCCGAAATCGAAATACCGGTCCAGGCCCGCTCGCCTGAGCTTGATCCAGGCGGCCTCTTCGATGTTGCCCGTGGCCAGGCCGAGCAGAAAGCCCTCGAGGCGCGCGAGCGCTTCCAGCAGCTCCCGCACGCCGGCCAGGACCCGAAAGCCCGGCGACCGCTCCACCTCGTCCCGCAGATATTCGAGGTACACGGCGGCGATCCTGGGGATCTCTCGCTCCGGGGAGAGCCGGCGGAGCTTGCCCTCGAGGATTTCGCGGAAAATGAGCGGATCGGTCTTGCCGTCCGGCCGGACGCCTTCCATGGCCTCGGCCAGACCGTACAAGCGCTCGAACGCTCGATTCACCGCACGGGTGCCGGCGTGCCCGGTGAGAAGAAGCGTCGCGTCGATGTCGAAAAGAAGAACCGAGGGCGTGGAGAAGGCGGCCCCGGCGTTTGCGCCCCGCTGTTGCATGGAACCTCCTGAAACGGCCGCAAGGCCCCGGCGCGCCATGGCCGGCCCGCCGGAGCAAGGCCGGCGGTTGAAGGCCGTGGGGCTCGAGGATTATAGTAGCGTCTTGCGTCTCTTTTGATAAGGCTTGAGGGACCCGGCCCATGCTCAAAGCCATCTTTTTCGATTTCAACGGCGTCATCCTGGACGATGAGGAACTCCACTTCGAATCCCTCCGGAAGGTTCTCGAAGAAGAAGGGGTTTCGATCACGCGCGAAGCGTACTACCGGGACTGCCTGGGCTTCAACGATGTCGACTGCTTCCGCTGGGGCCTTCGGAGCGAGGAGCGGCTGCGCGGAGCAGGCGGAATCGAAAAGCTCGTGGAGCGAAAATCCGTTTACTACCAGGAGCTCCTCGAGAAGGAGGTCCGCTTCTTCCCGGGCGTGTGCGACTTCATCCGCGCGGCTGCCGGCAGGTTCTGCCTCGGCCTTGCTTCCATGGCCCTGCGTTCCGAGATCGAGTGGACCCTCAAGAGGGCCGGCATCCTGGAACTGTTCGCCGCGATCGTGAGCGGCGAGGATGTGCGCCGGACCAAGCCGGACCCCGAGGCCTACCTTGAAGTCCTCCGGCGTCTGAACGAGGCTCTGCGCCGGGCCGGCAGAGCCGAAGCCTCGGCCCGGGAATCGCTCGTGATCGAGGACTCTCTCCAGGGCATCCGGGCGGCCCGGAGCGCGGGGATGAAGGTCCTCGCCCTGGCCCACACCTCACGGCCCGAGGAGCTGGAAGAGGCCGACTGGGTCCTTGCGTCCCTCGAGGGCGTGTCGCCCCAGGACGTGGAGAAACGCTTCCTGGGCTTGGCGCGCCGCTGAAAGGGCCCAGGACCGGCCCTATCGTCCCGAAAAAGAAATCGGAGATCCGCCATGAAACGATTCGAACACCTCGATCTCTACGGAATCGAAGACCTCCTCACCCCGGAGGAGAAGATGATCCGGGATACGGTCCGGGACTTCGTGGACCGGGAGGTCCTGCCGGTCATCGAGCAGCATCACCGGGAGGGCCGGTTCCCGATGCAGATCGTGCCCCGAATGGGCGAACTCGGCCTTTTCGGCTCCACGCTGACCGGCTACGGGTGCGCCGGCATCAACTCGGTCGCCTACGGTCTTGCCATGGCCGAGCTGGAGCGGGGCGACAGCGGCGTCCGAAGCTTCAGCTCGGTCCAGGGCGGCCTTGTCATGTATCCCATTTACACCTTCGGCACCGAGGAGCAGAAAGAGCGGTGGCTCCCGAGGCTGGCCCGGGGCGAGGCGGTAGGATGTTTCGGCTTGACCGAGCCGGACTTCGGATCCAACCCGGCCGGCATGAGGACCCGGGCCGTCCGGGACGGAGACTCCTATGTGCTCAACGGCGCCAAGATGTGGATCACGAACGGCCACATTGCAGACGTGGCTCTCGTGTGGGCCCGTACCGACGAAGGGATCCATGGATTCCTTGTGGAAAAAGGCACCCCCGGCTTTTCGGCCCGGGAGATCAAGGGCAAGTTCTCCTTCCGAGCTTCCTTCACGTCCGAGCTCTCCTTCGAGGACTGCCGCATCCCGGCCGCCAACCGCCTGCCCGGAGCCAGAGGGCTCAAGGCCGCGCTCCAGTCCCTGAACCAGGCCCGGTACAGCATCGCCTGGGGCAGCATCGGGGCCGCCCTGGCCTGCTTTCACGCCGCTCTGGATTATTCCAAGGAGCGGGTTCAGTTCGACCGGCCGATCGCCGGCTTCCAGCTCATCCAGGAAAAACTCGTCTGGATGGCGACCGAGATCACCAAGGCTCAGTTGCTCGCCTACCAGCTCGGGCGGCTCAAGGACCAGGGCCGGGCCGAACCGGTCCAGATCAGCCTGGCCAAAATGAACAACGTGGCCATGGCCCTGGAGACGGCCCGGACCGCCCGGGAAATTTTGGGGGCCAACGGCATCTCGGACGAGTACCCCGTGATCCGCCACATGTGCAACCTCGAATCCGTGAAGACCTACGAGGGCACCCACCAGATCCACACCCTCATCATCGGGCAGCACCTGACAGGTCTTTCGGCCTTTCAATGAGGCTCCCCATGCCGGCCTCTGCTGCAGCCCGGGTCGCGCAAGCGTTGCTCCTGAGGGCCGCTGACCGGCTCTGCGCGGCCATGCCCAGGCGCCGGCCGGCCCGGTCTCTGCTGGAAGGTGCCCGCATCGTGGCCCACAGGGGGGCCCACCAGGAGCCCGATGTCGTCGAAAACACGCTTCAGGCCTTTGACCGGGCCATGGAGGCAGGCGCCTGGGGCATCGAGTTCGACATCCGCTGGACCCGGGACGAGCAGCCTGTGGTGTTCCACGATCCGGACACGAGGCGCCTTTTCGGCACCGAGGCGAAACTGCGCGATCTGGAGCTTGCCGAGCTCCGGGACCGGTTTCCCCTCATTCCGACCCTCGATGAGGTCGTGCAGAGATATGGAAAAAGAATGCATCTCATGGCCGAGGTGAAAGGCGGAGGCCGGCCGGAGAATCCTCGGCTCAACAACATGCTCGGAGAAATTCTTTGCGGTTTGAAGCCGGCAGAAGACTACCACCTGCTCGCGCTGGAGCCCGAAGTCTTCGGGTCCCTGACCTTTGCGCCTCCCGCGAGTTTTCTGCCTGTGGCGGAATGGAACGTGACGCAGATGAGCGAGTTTGCCCTCGCCAGAGGGTGCGCCGGCCTGGCAGGACACTATCTTCTGCTTACGGACCGGATCCTCAAGAAGCACAAGCAGGCAGGCCAGAAAATCGCCACGGGATACGCAGCCTCCCGCTCCTGTCTCCATCGCGAAATCAGCCGGGGCGTGGACTGGATCTTTACGAACACCGCGGTCCGGATCTGCGCTTACCTCAAAGAAGCCAGCCCGTGATCTCGCCGCGCCTCGCGGCCCGGAGCGGCTCCCGCAGGGCTCTCTGAGGGCAGGGCCCTTCAGGAATCCGACAGAGGACGCGTGACAATGCCTTTCTGGATGGCATAAGCGGTCAGGTCTGAAACGTTGTGGAGATCGAGTTTCTCCATGATGTTTGCCCGGTGTTTCTCGACGGTCTTCACGCTGATGTGCAGGAAATCGGCGATCTCCTTGTTCTTGTGCCCCTCGGCGACGAGCTTGAGCACCTGCCGTTCCCGGTTCGTCAGGCTCTCGAACGTGGAGGCCGGCTTGAGGCTTCTCTTGCCCTCCAGGTACCCTTCGATCACCTTTTCGGACACGCCGGGACTGAGGTATCGCTTGCCGGCCAGGGCGCTGCGAATGGCCATGACGAGCTCCGCATGCCGGGCGTCCTTGAGCACGTAAGCGTCCGCCCCTGCCCGGAGGGCGGCCAGAATGTATTCCTCGGCGTTGTGGACCGTCAGGGCCACGACCCTGGTCGAGGGGCAGGATCGCTTGATCTCCTCGATGGCTTCCATACCGTTCATCCTGGGCATGGATAAGTCGAGCAGGACGAGATCCGGGGCGAGCTCAGTGGCGGCCCGGATCGCCTCCCTTCCGTCTTCGGCCTCGCCCACGACCTCGAACTCCTGCCCGGCGCTGAGCAGAGACCGCAGCCCCTCCCTGAGGATCGTGTGATCTTCCGCAATCAGAATCCGCGCTTTGGCGGCCATGGCCTACCCGGCAAATACAGACTCCTGGGCCTCGAAATGGGGTGAATACCTTATTTAGCACACTGCCCTTTCCTGGTAAAGGTAAATGAGACAATCAGGATTAGGTGGCGCTTCTCTCAAGCACGGGCCGCGCCGCACAACAACCGGAGAAGCCGCCGGGTGCCGGAATCCCGGGTGGCGATCGAGGCACCATGTTTCGAGCCCTCATCGTGGATGATCACCCCGTGTTCCGCGCAACCCTCAGGGAGGCCCTGGGCGGGTATTTCCCGCAGAGCTCGATCGACGAAGCAGGCGACGGGGCCTCAGCCCTTGAGAAGATCGAAAAAGTCCGTCCGGACTTTGTCCTCCTGGACATCCACATGCCGGGGGAAAACGGCCTGGAAATCACCCGCAAGATCAGACGGGACTACCCGACCGTCCGGGTCGTGATTCTCACGAGCTATGACCTGCCCGAGTACAGAGAGGCGGCCGAACGGTACGGAGCCCATGGCTTCCTATCCAAGAACGCCTCAGGCATCCAGGAGATCGTCGAGGCCATGCAGGCGCTCCTGGATCCCTCCGCCCCCTGACACCCCCTACTCCCCCTACCTTTCGGGCCCTTCTGGTGGGTGTTTTGTTGCCTGCCGAATACGGTCTCCTGCCTGCCAGAATACAGCACACACCCGATTTTCCGCCAGCTCGTTTTGCTTATTATAAGCCTCACGATCGCAGATCCCATGAAAAAGGAGGGGGCCTTGGGACAGTCAAGAAAATACAGAAAACCTGAAACGCTTCAATCCAAGTCCGAGTCCGAACTGATCGATCTCGTCCGAAAGGGCGTGTCCGGAGCTTTTGACGAACTGGAGCGGAGATACCGCCCCAGGATCGTGCAGCAGCTCCGGCAGCTCTGCAGGGACGAGGAAGATCTCAAGGACGTCCTGCAGGACGTGCTCACTTCCCTGTTTCTAAAGATCAACACCTTTGAAGGACGATCCACCCTGTCCACCTGGATCTACCGGATCACCATGAACGCCTATCTCATGCACGAGCGCAAGCAGAAGCGGAACCGTCTCTTCTTCGTGGACGACGGGTTTCAGGATGCGGCCAGCGGAGATGGCAGGCTGGCGCCGCGGCCGGACTCTTCGCCCTTTTCCGCCATGATCCGGAGCGAACTCAGAACGAGGATCGACCGCGCCCTGAACGAATTGCCGCCCGGTTACCGGCAGGTCTTCCTGTATCTCAAGGAGGAGGACATGTCCCTGCGCGAGGTGAGCAGGCGCATGGGGCTGTCGGTTCCGGCCGTGAAATCCAGGCAGCACAGGGCCCGAGAATTCCTCAAGGCCAGGCTCGCCCAGGAAAGTTCGGGCGTTCATTGACGGCGTTCCTCCGGTCCCGGACCGGTGCCGCACCGGGCGCCTTGCAGCCGGCGGTCCAAGGCGGGTCCGAGCTGCCGCCTCCTGGTGGCGCCTCTTGATGGCGCCTTGACCGGCTTTTTTTCCTTCCTTATCCTTCCTTCGTCCTTGTTCATAGCTCGTCCTCGCAGCGGGTCCCTGCCTGACGACGGAAAACGCCGATGTTTTTTTTCAGGAACTGGCGGCGCAACCGGATTCGCAGCCAGCCGCCGCCCGCCGAATGGGAGGACATCGCCTTCCGCTCGGTCCCCTACTACCGGCTTCTGCCCGAGAACGATCGAAAGGAGCTTCTCGGCCACACCCAGGTCCTTCTGCGGGAAAAGCACTTCGAAGGGTGCGGCGGCCTCGAACTAACCGACGAAATGCCTCTCATCATCGCGGCGCAGGCCTGCATCCTGATCCTGCATCGCAAGAGCGATTATTTCCCCAAGGTCCAGTCCGTCGTCGTGTACCCGCACGCGTATGTGGCCAGGCGGATCGAGACCGACGAGGACGGACTCGTCCACGAAGACGACGAAGTCCGGGAGGGAGAATCCTGGGAGCGCGGCACGGTGGTGCTCGCCTGGGATGAGGTGGCCAGGCATTCACGGGGAGCCGGCCGGGGCCGCAACATCGTGCTTCACGAGTTCGCCCACCAGCTCGACCAGGAACTCGGAGGCGTAGCCGGTGTTCCCCTGCCGCCTGACCGGGCCCAGCGCGCCGAGTGGGCCCGGGTGCTCGGCGAAGAGTACGAGAGATTGCAGGAAGCCGTGGAGCGCGGCCGCAAGACCTTTCTCGACCCCTACGCCGCCACGGATCCCGCCGAGTTCTTCGCCGTGGTGACCGAGACGTTTTTCGAGCGTCCCGTGGACTTCAGGCGCCGCCATCCCGAATTGTACGACCAGTTGAAGGCCTTCTACCGTCAGGATCCGGCCGAGCTGGTCAACCGCGCTGCAGCGTGCCCCTGAAATCTCTGCCCCCTTCTTTGGGGGGCCACCGGTCACGCCGCCGTTCCCCAGAAGACGGACGCGACCGAGCGCGTCCCTCCAGAAGAGGAGGCACGGCGAGCAGAGAACCCGGCATTCTTTGGAGGGCCACACCCTGTCGTGGCCACGGCGGCTCTCTTCCCTTCCTTGGAGGGGCACGCTCTGTCGTGCCCGTGGGGGTGGATTCTGGGTGCCACGACCTGAAGGCGCCATGTGGGGCCCAGAAGACGGACGCGACCGAGCGCGTCCCTCCAGAGAATGGCAGGAACGACCTCAGGAACGCGACGGAGCGTGTCCCTCAAGGGGTTACGGGGCAGCGTATGCGGCTCGAGAACCGCATTCCCGGTACGCGGCAAGAAGGCCTTCATCCGTCTCCGGGCAGGACGCAAAGCACCGGTCCACGAGAGAGATTTCGACCCGGTTCCTTGCCCCGGAAATCGCTAGAATGTTCTTGTCCCGCTCTAAGCCGAAGGACAGATCGAGTTCGTCCTTGAGAACCCGTCCGGTCGTGGCGTCGAGGTATAGCTCCCTCGCCAGGGACTCCAGCCAGATTTCTCCCCGAAACCCGCTGATCCTGACCGGCGTCCGCAGAGGCCTGTCCACGGTCCCTGTCAGGCGGACAATCGAAGTCTCTGGCACCCGATGGGCGACGTAGCGGGCCTTCTGGCCGTCCAGGGCCTGCGGATCCTCGAGCTGCATCCTGCGGTCATAGACTCCCTGGCTGAAGCCGACCAACCCTTCGAGCACAGACCTGCAGCTCACCTCCCACTCGGCCCCGGTCTCCGGCACGGTTCCGCCCTCGAAAGGATCCCCGGGTGCCCGAAAAGGGGGCACCGCCTCCAGGACAAACTGAAGGATCTCAAAGAATCTCGGATTCGGTCTTGCGCTGCTCTCGCGTTCCAGCTCGACGATCTCTGCCCGGTTCTCCACCGCGCCGATCCTGCCGGACGGGTCCCATTGGAAAGAGAAGGACCCCGGCGGCCTTTGCCACAGATAGTAGTTGAAAAAAGCCTTCTTGGCCTCTGCGCCGCCCGTCTCAGCAGCCGAGATCGCGCATCCCCGCTTCGCTTCCTCCGCAAGGATCCGCTCCTCGATGGCGCGCTTCTGCTCGTCCGAAGGCGCCGTGTCCAGAAGCACGTACCTCTGATGCTTCCGGGGACCCTCGCCGATGCCGTAGTTGATCTCTCCGCCGGCCGTGAGCGGCCCCAGAACCCTGGCCTGCCATCCTGACGGCTGCGGCACGATCTGCACCTTGAGGTGCAGATCCTCGGAACGGTAGAAGCGGGTCTTCTTGAACAGCGTGATCGTGCCCGCAGCCTCGATCCTGAGGCGGAGATCGTAGAGAGGGGCCGGCTCTGCCGCTGCGCCGGACAACTCGGGAGCAGCCAGAAGAGACGCCCAGACCGCGACAGCGCAAGAAATCCGCAACGCCCGCACCATGCCTTGCCGATGCCTCCCTGCCCGCCAGTTTTTCACGAAGCCGGCCTGCAAACCGCTCTACCAGAGGCAGCCTTCCTCACGGCACAGTCTATCACGAACTCGACAGCGGCCAAACAGCGCCACGGGCAGCCCGTGCCTGTCGCGGGGCTGGAAGCGTGCGCTCCGCTCCTGCGTTCAGCGCCGTCCCGCCACCGCAAAGGCACCCTGCCGCAGAACCGAGGTCTTTTCGATCTGCCGTTTGACCCTGGCGACGAGTTCCCGGTGGTCGAACGGCTTCTCGATGTAGTCGTCCCCGCCCAGCAGAAACCCTTTCACCCGGTCCTCGCAGCGGTTCCGGGCCGTCAGAAACACAACCGGGATGAAGACCGTTCTCAGGTCGCTGCGGATCCTCCTGAGCACCTCGTATCCGTCCAGGCCCGGCATCTGGATATCGAGGATCACGACGTCCGGCAGCAGTCTGCTGATCTTGTCGTGCGCGTCCAGACCGTCGGCGGCCTCGACGACCTTGCAGTCGAGAGAACGCAGGGTCAGGCTGACCGCCTCCCGAACCGCCGGATCGTCCTCAGCCAGAACGATCAGGGGCGCCTGCGCCGCAGAAGCGCCAAAGTCGCCGCTTTTCGCTCTTTCCAAGCCGGCGCAGGGCACGGGCGGCCTGGAACCCTCAAGCCCGGGCGGCTCCCACAAAGCCGCCGAAAGGACCTCTTCGACCGTGGTCAGCCCGGCCAGGGCCTTATGCAGCCCGTCCTCGAGAAGGCTCTTCATGCCCAGGGCCCTGGCCCGTCTGCGGATTCTGTCTTCAGACTCTCCGCCCGCCACAGCGTCCCGGATCTCGCCTGAAAGCACGAGAAGTTCGAAGATCCCGATCCTCCCCCGGTACCCGGTGTAATCGCAGTTTGAACATCCCCGCGCCCTCTTGACCGCGGCACTCTCAGGCAGAAGAGGCCCGCACGGGGGCAGCCGCTCCCGAAGCGACGGCTCGAGCTCCTGGTCCACGGCGCAATCCTTGCAGACCTTTCGAACGAGGCGCTGACTGACCACGGCCAGCAGAGCCGATGCCACAAGAAACCGGGGCACTCCGATGTCCACGAGCCGGGTGACCGTGGAAACCGAGTCGTTCGTGTGAAGGGTCGAAAGGACCATGTGGCCGGTCTGGGCCGCTCGAAAAGCGACCTCCGCGGTTTCCCTGTCCCGGATCTCCCCGACCATGATCACGTCCGGGTCCTGCCGCAGGATCGCCCTCAGACAGTCGGCAAAGGTCAGGCCCGCTTCCCGGTGGACCTGCACCTGGTTGATTCCTTCCAGTTCGTACTCCACCGGGTCTTCCACGGTCACAATGTTCGTCCCGTCCGCCCGCAGGTCCTTGAGGATGCACTGAAGAGTCGTGCTCTTGCCGCTTCCGGTCGGCCCGGTGACGAGGATCATGCCCTGGGGCCTGCGGTAGCAGTCGGCAAGCCGCCGACGGTCGCTTTCGCTGCAGCCCAGGACATGGAGGTCCGACGGACGGTCGGTCTGGTCCAGGATCCGCACGACGATCTTCTCGCCGTAGATCGTGGGCAGGCTCGAGACTCTCAGGTCCAGGCGCCTGCCGTCCGCTGCGAGCCGGATTCCGCCGTCCTGGGGCGTCCGCTTGTTTGCGATGTCCATGCGGGCAAGAACCTTGATCCGGCTGAGGACGGCCTGTTGAAGGTACTTGGGGATGTGCATGCGCTTGTGGAGCACGCCGTCCAGCCGGAACCGGACCCGAAGATGCCGCTGGGCCGGCTCGAAGTGAATGTCGCTCGCCTCCTTGCGGACCGCCTCGAGCACGATGAGGTTGACGAGGCGCACGATCGGGGCCATCCGCTCTCCGGTGGCACCACCGGCTGTTTCCGGCCCGGCGCCCTCGCCGGCCCGGGCCCCTTCCACTTCCACCAGGAGCCCCTGCGCGCCCTCGGCCAGCCTGGCCTCTCGGGTGATGTTGCGCACGATCTGGTCGACCGCCTCCTCCATGCCGTAATGCTGCTCGATCGCGATGTCGATCTCGCGGTCGGAACACAGGTAGATTCTCAGACGCATCCCGGCGGCAAACTGCACGGCCTGCACGCGCTCCGTGTCCTGGGGGTCTGCCATGGCCACGTGCAGAAGCCTCTCCTCCCGCTTCCAGGGGAGGCAGCGGTATTTCTTGGCGAGTCCGTAGGACAGGCAGCTGGTTGCTTCGGAGTCGGCGGTCAGCGTGTGGAGATCCACGACCCCAACCCGAAGCTGAGCCGCAAGCACTTCGAGCAGGGTCCTTTCGGCCAGGCGGCCCCGGTCCACGAGAATCCGGCCCAGCAGGCCTCCGGAGGCCGCCTGTTCGGCCAGAGCTTCCTCCAGGGCCGCGGCCGACACGGCTCCTGCGGCCAGCAGGAGATCGCCCAGCCTGCGGCGGCCCGAAGTCCCTGATGCAGCTCGGGCGGCCGTACGGCCGGGCGACCCGCCGGCGGCCGCGGGCTCATTGCGCACGGGCTTCATCGCATGCCTCCCCGGTCACCCCGGGCACCGTCAGGTGGAAACAAGCTCCGCCGAGCCGGTGCCGTTCCTGCCAGACCCGGCCGCCGTGTTCCTCCACAATCTTTTTCACGACCGCCAGCCCCAGCCCGGTTCCGCCCGGCTTGCCGTGCGTGGCGAAAGGCTGAAAGAGCGCCCCCGCAATATCAGGCGGCACGCCGGGGCCCGAGTCCGCAACGCGGATTTCCACGGCGCCGCCCTCGCCTGCGAGGGTCTCGACCAAGATGTCCCCGCCGTCGGGCTGTGCGTCGATGGCATTCTGCAAGAGATTTTCGAGAGCGCGGTAGATCTGCCCGGACCGCACCAGGCAGGCCCCCTGGTAGCCGAGTTTGCACACGAGCCGGATCCCCTGCGCTCTGCACCGGTCTCGGTAGGATTCCTCCAGAGACCGTATCAGAGCCGGGACCGAGTACGGCCGAGCTTGCTCGGCCGGGATCGGGCCCGGCCTGGCCACCAGGAGCAGGTCCTCGATCCTGCGCCGCATTCTCCCGACCTGATCCAGAATCGATCGGGCCGACCGTTCCATGAGCCCCTCCTGCAGCTCCCCTTCGAGCAAAAGCCCCGCGTGGATCCGAATCGCGGCAAGGGGATTCCGCAGATCGTGGGCCAGCATGCTCGCCACACGGCCAAGGGCCGCCAACCGTTCGGCCTTCACTTTCTCCGCCTCGAGCCTTTTCATCTCGGCCACAAGAGCTTCCAGACTCCGGTTTCGCTCCTGAAGGTTTCGAAGAAGAATCTTGTTTTCTTCAAGGAGGCGGTGGGCTTCTGCGGCCCTTTCGACCAGGCGGACAAGCTCGTCCGGGTGCCAGGGCTTCGTGACATACCCGAAGACCGCTGCGCGGTTGATCGCTTCGATCAGGCCCTCCACTTCGGTGTAAGCAGTAAGGAGAATCCTTTGCACGCTTGGGAAGCTGCGGGCCGCCTTCTCCAGAAGGGCCAGGCCGGTCATGCCCGGCATCCTCTGGTCCGCGACCACGACCGTGACCGGCTGCGTCTCCAGAAAGCCGAGCGCTTCGGGACCGCTGGAAGCGGCAAGGACCCTCCAGCGCTTGCGGAGAGTCCTGCGCAGCAGGGCAAGGCTTTCGGGCTCGTCATCCACGATGAGCACCCAAGGCCTTTCCTGCACCGATGTGCCGCTGTCCCCCGAACCCTCCGGGGCTGCTGTCCCCATGCCGGGCACGCCCGGGTCCCCGGCCGCGTAGGACCCCTCTGCCATGTTCGGGCCTTTCCTTTGGGTTCTTCTCCTGGCGGCCGCGCCGGTTGTCCCTGCCTCGGAAGGGCGGCTCCGACACCAGCTCGACGTTCCGCACGTGGCGCTGGAGAATCGCGATGAGCACACGATTGGAAACCTGCAAAGCTTCTGCCGGGTCCGGACAGAATCGCTCCACCTCCTCATAGACCGCCTCGGCAAGGTCCCAGAGAGTCCGGCTGCGGCCCGGCTTTTCGGCGTCCATGGCCCACACGCCTCCCCGGCAAGCCAGCAAGAGAGATCGCCTCTCCCTCGCTTCCTGGAATCGGGAATTTTCGGACGAGATCTGTGACCTTTCGAGACGCGCAAGGCCCGTGCCAAGCCCCGCCTGAACCGGCCGACCCGGAGCGACGCGCGTTTTCCGGGAGCCCAAGGACAAGGAACCCCCCAGGGGAGAGGAAGCCACGAAACTCGAAAGAGTCGAAAGCGCAAAGATTTCTCTGCCGGTGCTCTCGTGGAAGACGCAACACCGAGGCAGAAAGAGAAACATGCAGACAGAGAACCGCGGCAGTATCCGCCAGGGCGGCTGCCACGGAGAATGTCATTCCTTCTTGGCAGCCAGGGGTGCCAGCAGGCCCCATCCAAGAGCAAAACCGCCATGTTCCAGAGCCGACAGGCGGTGACTCCTCAACGGGCACGTTCGTTTACGCCTGGTTTGCATTTGCCGCGAGGAATGCTTACTTGTGTATGGGGCTGCCGTCCCGGAGTCGAATCCACCCGAACACACAAGGCCTCGCAGAAATGAGGACAGCGAAAGCCGAAACAGAACAGAGCCCGCAAGGCATGTACCTGGCCGCTGCGATCGATGCAGCCAGGGCCGCCGGCCGCATTCAGGTCCAGGCCCTGGGAAGGCCCCATACCATCGGGTACAAAGGTGAAACCGATCTCGTCACGGAAGTCGATCGGGCCAGCGAGAAAGCGATCGTGGAGAGAATTCGCAGGACCTTCCCCGATCATGATTTCTTGCTCGAAGAATCCCCGTTCCGGCCCAAGGGGTCGTCTTTCCTCTGGATCGTAGATCCCCTGGACGGCACCACGAACTACGCACACGGGCTCCCCCATTTTTGCACCTCCATCGCCCTCGAATACAAGGGGCGTACGCTTGTAGGCGCGGTTTTCGATCCGGTCCGCAGGGAACTCTTCACAGCTCTGCGCGGCGGCGGAGCCTTTCTGAACGGCCGGCGGATCAGGGTGAGCCGTGAAACCAGGCTGATCCGGTCCATGGTGGCTACGGGATTTCCGAAGAACATCCGGACGGTCAGGGACAAGAATCTCCGGCGCTTCGCCAGGGCGCTGCTGCAGGTCCGCGGCATCCGGAGATCTGGTTCGGCCGCGCTGGACCTCTGCTATCTTGCAGCGGGACGCATAGACGGATACTGGGTTCTCAACCTGGCGCCATGGGACTCGGCCGCGGGCATCCTGGCCGCCAGGGAAGCAGGCGCGCGCATCACGGACCTCCGGGGAATGCCCACCCGATTCGGGTGCCGGGGGATTGTAGCGACAAACGGCAGGATTCACGCCGCGCTGCTCGATCTTCTTTCAGGACCGAGGCGCCGGCCACGCCTTCTGTAGAAGCTTTTCCACGCCCCTGTGGGGAGAAAAGGGCACGGTGCGGCGATGTCCTGAGCAGGCGGGAATGCTTCCGCCGGGGTGCGGACAGGCCTTTCTGTCCCAAAACGCTCGCAAAAGTCTCTCAAAGCCGTGTGCCACGGCCCCCCGGGCGCGACTCTTGCAAGGAAGCCAGGCAATAGGGCATAGTATGTTAGGGAGTGAAAAGTCATCCCCAGCCCGATCGAAGCAACAGAAAGACTAGTTCTGCAGGCCCTTCCCATGCAGTATGCGGACATTCTGGAACAACTTCCCGAGGAACTCCGGCTGCCTGTCCAAAAGCTCTTGGAGCGTTTGCGGGAAGAACTTCTGGATTCCGTTAAACGCAGCGATTTCGAAAGGCTCGAGGCTGCGGTCACAGAGCTCACCGAACAAGTCCGTAATCTCGCTGAGGCCCAGGCCAGAACAGAGGCCTCTCTCAAAGAACTCGCACAGGCCCACAAGAATCTCGAAGCCAGGGTCGAAAAACTCACGGAAAGAGTCGAGGAGCTCGCTCAGGCCCAGGCCAGAACAGAAGCCTCTCTCAAAGAACTCGCACAGGCCCACAAGAATCTCGAAGCCAGAGTCGAAAAACTCACGCAAAGAGTCGAGGAGCTCGCTCAGGCTCAGGCCAGAACAGAAGCCAGAGTCGAGGAGCTCGCTCAGGCTCAGGCCAGAACAGAGGCCTCTCTCAAAGAACTCGCACAGACCCACAAGAATCTCGAAGCCAGAGTCGAAAAACTCACGGAAAGAGTTGAGGAGCTCGCTCAGGCCCAGGCCAGAACAGAGGCCAGACTCGAGGAGCTCGCTCAAGCCCAGGCCAGAACAGAGGCCAGAGTCGAGGAGCTTGCACTGGCCCAGGCCAGAACAGAGGCCTCTCTCAAAGAACTCGCCCAGGCCCACAAGAATCTCGAAGCCAGAGTCGAGGAGCTGGCCCGAGCGCAGGCGAAAACAGAGGCCACGGTCCAGGATCTCATACGGGGACAACTCCGAATCGAAAAGGAACTCGCTTCGCTTTCGAACCAACAGGCCTTGTTTTCGAAGGAACAGAAGGACATGAGACGGGAGTTGGGCGGCATCTCCCACACGATCGGCTTCACCCTCGAAAACCAGTCGTACCCGAGACTGCCTGCCGCTCTCAAGAAGGACTTTGGTGTCGAGATTGCCCGTCTTTACCCGCGTTTCCTCGTCTATCCCGACGGAAGGCAAGACCAGATCAACATTTACGGCGAGGGCACAAAAGGGGGCAAACCCGTCTATGCGCTGGGCGAAGCCAAGGCGCAACTCGGCAAGCGCGACATAGACAGCTTCCTCCAGCTCGTGCGCAGAGCCGTGAAAGCCCTCCCCGCGCCAGCGGTTTCCTTTATGGTCACCTATCTCGCCGAGCCTGCCGTGGAGGAATACGCCCGGCAGAAGGGCCTGAAGGTATACTGGTTCCACGCCCTGCCCGAGCCAGGATTCACCAGGGTCAGGCGCAGTCACCCGGGCCGCAAGACTCACCCCGCCTCAAGCTCTTCCCTATAGGGGCAAGGCCCGAACAGAGTCCGGCGGCTACTTGAATTTCAGGGTTTCCTGAACGCCGGGTCCCATCTTGGCCCGGACTCTGTTGATCTCTCTCTGACGACCGAGCCTCGTCCACAGGTCGAGGGCCTTGTCGTATCGGCCCATCTTCTCATAGATCCTGGCGGCCCCGGCCAGATCGCCCGCCTTTTGGGCGCATCTGAGCGCATCCTCGTATGCCCGGTCGTAAAGGAAAACCCTGGCTGCGCTCTTGAACTGCCCGGCCTCCTCCAGAATCCGCGCCCGTCTGGCGTGGTCGCCGTGCCTGGCGCACGCCGAGGCCGCCTCTTCCAGGCGTCCCTTGGCCAGGAGCAACTCCACTGCTTTCCGATACTGCTTCCGGCTTTCGGAGAGCAGCTCCACGTTCTGCTCGGTGAGGGGGATGCTTTCCAGCAGTTCCTCTCCCTTTGCGGGATCGACCGCCAGCCAGTAGCAGGCCATCAGGTTCGCATCGTTCTCCCTCTCCGCCGTGGTTCTGATCCTTTCCAGAAAGGCGCTGATCCTCTCAGAGGGGGGCCCTTCCGGACGGTAAAACCGAGTCCCGAGGAACAGGGTCCTGTATTTTCTCCGGATCAAAGCCAGTTCCAGCAGCGGATCCAGCGTCTTCTCGATGCTGAAGACGCCAAAGCCGCGCGCAACGACCACATCGGCAATTCGGCAGGTCTCTTCGTCGTTCGATGTCGCCAGACGCCGCATCACGAGCTCGGCCATGAGAGCCAGGCCCAGGTCGTCCCCTGTGGGGTATCCGTCCCATGGCTCGGGAAGCAGTCTTGCGGCGACCTTGCCCAGGAACTGCGCGGAAACGTCGAACCCTCCCGACTGCCGCCAGAACTCGAGGGCAAGCATCAAGTTCCGCCTGTCGACAAAGAAAAGGATCGCTTCTTCGCGGCGTCCCTGAGCCAGGAAGCAATTGCACGCTCCGACCCAGTCCTGAAGCGCCTCGAACCGTGCCAGGGCGCCATCAAAGTCTCCGGCGTCGAAAAGCTCCCTGGCCTCCCGCCGGAGGCGCAAGGACGGCGGTTCTTCCTCTGGGCGGCCCCGGGCCC
>FWPU01006808.1_pt1 | contig 22164 bp, 20 predicted proteins | sample 2228361 | NCBI WGS metagenome assembly FWPU01 (sample SAMEA103939777, study PRJEB20133) | metagenome
GTTTATGGGAGGGGCTGTATGGGGGTTATGAGTTGGTGTGGTTGCGTTTTTACACTTCGGAGGGGGCGTTGGTGTTGACGCCAGAGGAGGCAGAGCGACTCGCGCGCGAGCAGGCTGAGCGTCAGGCGGAAGCGGAGCGGTTCGCGCGCCAACAAGCCGAAGCCGAACTCCAGAAACTCCGAGAGCGGCTCAAACAACAAGGTATCCAACTGGACGAATGAAAGGAGTGCAGGAAAATGTAGTCCAGGCATTCCGCCTGTGTTTCCTTGTGCACAGACACGAATGACTGTGCCACGCTGGTAGCACGGGCGTTTCGCCCGTGAGATTCTTCGCTTCGCTCAGAATGACGCTGGGCAAGATGCCCAAGCCACTTATTTTTGAACATCCTCAGTAGGAGTTGATTCGGTTCCCCTCTCCTTCAGCAAGCTCTCCACAGCGTCCATCAGATAGCGGGCGCACTCCAGCTTGCTCATCTGGGGGAGGGCTTGCACGCGCCCATCCGCATACAGCAGGGTTAGGCGGTTGGTGTCCACCTCGAACCCACTGCCCGGCTCCAACACATCGTTCAGGGCAAGCAGGTCTAACCGTTTGGCGCGGAGTTTCTCTTGGGCGTGCTCTAGCACCTTATCGGTCTCCGCTGCGAAACCTACGAGCAGTTGGTGCGTGCGTCTTTGAGCCATCGTGCCCAAGATGTCGGGGTTCGGCACTAAGCGCAAAGTCCACGCGCCTTTGCGTCGCTTGCGCTTGTACGGAAGCATCGTTTCGGGACGGTAGTCTGCCACCGCTGCGGTTGCGATGAACACATCACAGCGGTCGAACGTCTCCGAGACCGCATCGAACATCTGCTGGGCGGTTTGAACGCCCACAAGATGCGCGCCTGCTGGAGGATGGATCGCACTCGGTCCAGACACCAGCACCACCTCCGCCCCGCGTTCCAGAGCCGCCTGCGCCACCGCATAGCCCATCTTGCCACTGGAGCGGTTGCCCACAAAGCGCACAGGGTCAATCGGTTCGTAGGTCGGTCCTGCCGTAATCAGCACGCGCACACCCTTGAGCGACTCGGAACGGTTCAGGCGATTTTGCACGGCTTGCACGATGACGGGCGTGTCGGCAATCTTGCCCCAACCTTCGTCCCCACACGCCATAGTGCCGTAGGTCGGGTCGATGAACTCCACTCCGCGCGCTCGTAGGGTCTGCACATGGGCTTGGGTGGCGGGGTGCGACCACATCGCAGGGTTCATCGCAGGAGCAATCAGGATGGGCGCGCGTGTCGCCAAGGCGAGGGTGGTGAGCATATCGTCCGCCAAGCCGAGTGAAAGCCGTGCCAGTGTGTGGGCAGTAGCAGGCGCAATCAGGATAAGGTCGCTGTCCTGTGCAAGCCGAATGTGGGCAATCTGTCCGCGCTCTGGCTCGTCGAAGGCGTCCACCGTGACAGGGTTGCCCGTGAGTGCTTCGAAAGTGGCGGGCGCAATCAGACGCGTCGCCGAATGGGTCATCACGACGCGCACGGTGTGCCCTGCGCGCATCAGTTCCCGTGCAATATCACACGCGCGGTACGCAGCGATGCTCCCGCTAACACCGAGCAGAATCTGTGCCACGAACCGATTATACCTGTCTCAAGACCGATGTACAGGGAACCGGCTGGTTAGGGCGCGCACATCGGCTCGAACCGACGCTAAGACCGACTCGTCGGAGTGGTGGCGGAGGGCGGTGGCAATCAGGCGCGCAATCTCGCTCATCTCTGGCTCGCGCATACCCCGCGTGGTGACCGCAGGTGTGCCAACCCGAATGCCACTTGTGACGAACGGCTTCTGCGTGTCGTAGGGAATCATATTCTTATTCGTGGTGATGTTCACGCTGTCCAGTACCTGTTGGGCGAGTTTGCCCGTGATGCCCCACGCCGTCAGGTCGATCAGGATTTTGTGGCTATCGGTGCCACCCGACACGAGTCGGAACCCTTCGTTTTGGAGCGCGCTGGCGAGGGCGCGTGCATTCGCCTTCACCTGACGCTGATAGGCATTGAACTCAGGCTGAAGTGCCTCGTGGAAGCAGACCGCCTTGCCCGCAATCTGGTGCATCAGCGGACCGCCCTGAAGACCAGGGAACACCGTCTTATCAATCTGCTGGGCATATTCCGCCTTGCACAGAATCAGCCCGCCTCGTGGACCGCGCAGGGTTTTGTGCGTGGTGGTCGTCACGAAGTCGGCATAGGGAACGGGAGAGGGATATTCGCCTGCCGCGACCAGTCCTGCGTAGTGAGCAATATCCGCCATAAGGTATGCACCCACTTCGTCGGCAATCTCGCGCAGGGTCGCCCAATCGATTTCGCGGGGGTAGACCGTTGCTCCTCCCACAATCAGGCGCGGACGGTGCTGGCGCGCCAAGTCGCGCAGCTGGTCATAGTCAATCAGCTCGGTATCGCGCCGAACGCCATAGTGAACCACATTATACAAGATTCCTGAGAAGTTCACAGGACTGCCATGTGTGAGGTGCCCACCCTGAGCGAGATCGAGCGCCATAAAGGTATCGCCCGGCTTCAACACCGTGAAGTAGACCGCCATATTCGCATTCGCGCCTGAGTGAGGTTGCACATTTGCGTGTTCCGCCCCGAAGAGCCTTTTGGCACGCTCGATGGCGAGATTCTCCACCTCGTCGTAGTATTCGCAACCGCCATAGTAGCGCTTGCCCGGATAGCCCTCGGCGTACTTATCGGTCATCACCGAGCCGACCGCCTCGCGCACAGCAAGGCTGGTGATGTTCTCGGATGCAATCAGTTCCAGGTTCTGCTCCTGACGCTCGGTTTCTTTCTCAATCAGGGCATAGACTTCGGGGTCCACCTCTTGGAGGTGGGCGGTTCGCTGTCGTCGTATGAAATCGGTGTAGTCTACCACACTCATAGCCGTCTCCTGACAACAGGATTATACCTGCCCGACGCAAACGCTGTTTCTACCCCTCAAATCTTTCAAAAAAGGAGCACGGGCGTCATGCCCGAGCTCCTTTTGAACCTTCAGACAGAGTTAGTGTCCACTCACTAACAGCCGTCTCCGAAGTTGAACAGCACGATGAGCAGGTCGGCGTCGTCAACCTGTTCATCGCAGTTTATGTCGACACGACCGAGATTACTGCCCGTGCTACCAAAGGCGAACAGCACCGCCAGCAGGTCGGCATCATCGACACAACCATTCTGGTCAACATCGCCGTTGTGAGCACCACATCGTGCGAACAAGTCTAACACAAAGGCTTCATTCTCTACTCCGAAGTTATCTCTTTGTCCAACCCCAGCGACATAGCGTCCATCGGCAGAAACGGCGTGCGCTGCATCGAGCTGGGAACTATCTCCTAACAAGTGCGCATAAACGGTGTTAAGTTCCTCTCTGCCGTTCGCTTCTGTCCAGAGAAAGGCTCCATAGGGCGATTCTCCACCCACGATAACCGACCCATCGGCAGAGACCGCATAGGCAATCCCTTCACCGATATCTTGGGCGCCAGTGTCTTGCGTCCATCGGAAAGCACGATACTCTCCACCGACTCTCACATATCCTACGATGACCGTCCCATCCGCAGACACGGCGAGCGCTTGACTGTCACCATCGCCCAGTGCGCTTAAATCCAAGTCTTGCATTCCCGTACTGGGAGTCCACCGAAAAGCGCGATAGCGGAAATTCTCGGAAGCGTCGGCGCGCGTCCAGCCGACTATCACATTCCCGTTCGCTGAGACGCCAGTGGCGACCTCCATGTCCCGTCCGAGCGTGCCCAAAGCAATTATATTCCCTCCTACCCATTGCACAGCACGACGCCCTTGATTGGTAGGCGCTGACCAGCCTACGATGACGGAGCCTTCAGGTGAGATTGCCAGCGCTGCGGAGTTCATCCCACCCAATTCAGGCAAAATTTGCTTGCCAGTGCTTTGCGTCCAAACAAAGGCATAAGAGGTGAAGTAGGATTCGGCTCCGACCATCACCGAACCGTCAGGTGTTACAGCAGACGCATAGGAACTCTCCGGGTACAGAGGTGTTGTCATCCCATCAGAACGGGTCCAGCGGAAAGCCGTTCTGATATCACAGCTAAAGTTGAACGATTTGCCCACCACAACAGAGCCGTCCAAGGACACCCCGTAAGCGATACTGTCTCCACTTGTACCGCCATATTCACAGTTGTAGACACCCAGCCAGGTCAGTCCTTGGGAATAAACAGGGTTGATAGCCATCGATAACACGCCAAGAGTGGCGGATAGAGCCAGAACAACCGTCTTTTTGAACATCGCATCTGCCTCCTGTGTATATTTACTTTCGGAAATGCCCGAAGGATATATAGGGGGTAGCAACATTTGTGCCATACGCCCTTGAGTGTCTGTATGTATTGGCTAAAACGAGGGAATTCCCGACTATTCTGAAGGCTCCTCACCGAGCTGCTGTTCGCTAATCGATCGCAGGTGCGTTAGAAACTCCTCTGCCGAACTCACCTGAGCCGACAACACGCTCAACTGGTTCAACTTCTCCACACCTTTCACAAGCTCCAACAACTCAGGCAACTCCGCAGGCAACTCACCAAATCGCGCCCCCAGCATCATCAAGACTGCTTGGCGAATACCCTCCTCGCGACCCTGATGGAGACCCTGCTGAAGACCCTGCTGAAGACCCTCTTCACGACCCTCCAACAACGCCCGCTCTATCGCCAAACGCTCCTGAGGCGCTATCCACTTCCGACGACGACGGCGACGAATCTCCTCCACCACCGCCTCTACCTCACGCTCTAAATCAAACGGTAAACTCATCAGATAATCCACCACCTGATATAAATAGCGTACCTCATCCCTATTATACCCCCGCTCCAACATCCCACGAAACAACCGCTTCTTCTCCTCCGCCAACAACTCCACCCGACCCCGATACTTCAACGACGCCAAGTGCGCCTGAATAAAATAGGCAATGGGGTTTGTGTCTTCCTCTGCCCGCGCTTTCGCTTCCAAGTCCAGCAACTTGGCTACCGCAAACTCAAAGTGTACAAAAGTCTGCCCCAAGCGGTACTCGTAGACCGACGGACGCCAGTGGGGGTTGGTGTCAGCTAAGATGGCAAGGCTCATCACGGGCAGTTGGTAGCGTTCGCGCAGGTGGTAGAAGTAGACGAACATTCGTTCGGCGAAGTTGGGGTCGGGGCGGACTTGGATTTCGGTGTGAAGCAGGATGAGGGCGGGTTGGTGGTTGTGGAGTTGGACTTGGGCGACGAGGTCGGAGCGTCGCATTCCGCGTGGGGTTTGGGTATGGAGTTTGGGGAGTTCGATGTTGAGGAAGGTGGGTTTATGTTCCCAGTTGATGAGGGTTTCGACTTGGGGGAAGAGGAAGGCAAGGCAGTCTCGGAAGAGGCGTTGGGTGACCTCTTTCCAGACGGCGTCGTAGTCGATGGGTTGGATGGGCATATCCGACTGCGAGCGATTCATATGGGGAATCGTTCGCTCCTATCACAAAGATTCCTACCTATGCTTGTCTCCCTACCATGCACAAAAGACTAACCTAACCCTGCTTTGCTGTCGCATTTGATAAGTGTACCCATAGGGAGCGTATGCGAACATGAAACGGCGCATAAGCTCGGCACCCTGAGCGAAGCGAAGGGTCTCGATTGGAGACTCTTCTTGAGATTCTTCGCCTTCGGCTCAGAATGACGAGAACGAGCAACAGGAAAGTTGGGTTGATCTACCTCATAGAGGTCAGGAAAACACATTGCCCTCTAAATCAAAGTCGGGATAGATCCAAGCACCTTCCATTTCCTCAAAATCTGCCCACACCTCCACAAAGAAATAAGGAGTGTGCAGTACTTCATAAGCATACTCCGACATATAAATCGCAGATGACCCCTCTACATGGAAAAAGTCGCTGCCATCCCATACAGAGGGATTGAAACGAACTTTGAGCGGATGGTCTCCCCGTAGATACCACTGCCGACATACCTCGCACTGGAAGAAATCGCCCCCCGAGCTTACAAGCGAAGGTAGACCACAATAACCCGTTACGACTGCTTCATACACTTCACTTGGTTTGCCACTATGTGTATAAACAGGAAAAAGCATTATACCTGTTAATCCACTCTCGAGAAGTTTTTCACCCACACGTCGGGAGAAGTATAACCCCCCTCCAGTGTAAAGAACATCCCATTGAGGCTTGAAGCGCGCACTCACAAGCAGAGGTCCTACGACCTGACCTGGACAAATGAGGCGTGAGGAGGGCATTTGATAGACCTGTCTAATAGCTTGTTCCATCGCAAAAAACTGGTCTGGAGATACATTCATCATAGTCTCAATTTGTTTTACTATATCCGTTACTTGTGTGTAGTTAGCGCTAAACAACTGTTCAAGCATTTCACGATGGAGTTCGACCGGCAGTGTCGGGAGCAGTTCTCGCACCTCCTCGACAGGAGGCTCAGGCACTCGCGCAGCAGCTATATAGCGAGAGTACTGATTGCAACTAGAACAGTAAAATTGTGGCAAGTATAGACTTTCCTTGTGCTTGACAAGGAACTTCCAATCTACATCTACCTCAACGAGCACGTACCACTGTTCCATCACACATAAGTATACTCCACCTATGGGTCTGAATGACGAGCAATTTGGGGTATCAAGAAGTGATCTGCTTGTAATCCCGAAGAATCGATGGCATCCGGGAGTTCATTTGCGCAATACAGGTGGACATTCTGGAGCCACATGCCACATTATCGGGTCGCGTCAGAAGTATCTGCTGGCGCAAGGGGGCATATCGAGGCGCGCCAAAATGGTAGAGCTCCGTCATGCTTAGTAGCCCCCACAACTGACCCCACACCAAATTAGATGAAGACGCTCACCACCAAGAGTCTACCAAACGGCACTCACCAATGGCTTCTCTCGGCTGGGGGCTTCGCCAAAGAGCTCAATTATCTTTTTCCTGCGGTACTCGAAAATCTCCTCGATTCGCTTGCGTACCATCAGCGAGTTGATAAGACCATCAATAATCGGCACGGGCAGGGCGTAGTAGACCAAGTCGGTCATGTGAACACCCCCCTCAACAGGAGTGAAGGTGTGCCGATGATGCCAGAACTTGTACGGACCGAACCGTTGCTCGTCCACGAAAAAGCGCAACGGTTCCACATGAGTAATCTCGGTCACCCAGTGCATCGGGATGTTGAACAGGGGGCTGACGGTATAGGCGATAATGATGCCCGGCTCCATCTTCTCGGGCACAGGGGTCAGAATGTCGAAGCGCATATACGGCGGAGTAATTGTCTTCAGGTTCACTGGGCTGGAAAAAAAGTCCCAAACCTCTTCCAACGGTGCAGGGATTACCTGCTCGGTTTCAAAACGAAACAGTTTCATAGGTCACCTCTTCAACAGCGGTTTCGATAGCGCCTAATTGTACCTCAATCCTGCGCCTGCCGTGTGGTACACTTTTGCTGGAGGTTATTAAGGGATGAACTACGATGTGAAGGACATCGCTCTGGCGGAACAGGGCGCGCTCCGAATGGAGTGGGCGGATAACGAAATGCCCGTATTGCGCCTTATTCGCCAGCGATTTGAGCAAGAGAAGCCCCTTAAGGGCGTTCGTATCGCCGCGTGCTTGCATGTGACCACCGAAACAGGCAATCTGATGCGTACCCTCAAAGCAGGGGGCGCAGAGATAGCCCTGTGTGCCTCGAACCCACTCTCTACCCAGGACGACTTGGCTTCAGCGTTAGTAAAATATGAAGGGATTTCGGTGTTCGCTATCAAAGGCGAAGATAAAGAGACCTACTATAAACATATCCACCAGACCTTAGATATCAAGCCCCATATCACGATGGACGACGGGTGTGACCTCGTGTCCGTGTTGCATACCGACCGACGGGAAGGGCTGGAGACGGTGATTGGTGGAACCGAAGAGACTACAACAGGCGTCATTCGTCTGCGCGCGATGGCGAAGGATGGCGTGTTAGCCTATCCCGTGATTGCAATCAACGACGCCTACACCAAGCACCTGTTCGACAATCGCTACGGCACAGGACAAAGCACGGTCGATGCAATCATGCGCGCTACGAACCTGCTGTTGGCGGGACGCAAGTTCGTGGTGATTGGCTACGGTTGGTGTGGGCGTGGTGTCGCCAGCCGAGCGCGCGGGATGGGCGCGCATGTGATTGTGTGTGAGGTCGACCCGCTCAAGGCACTGGAAGCGCTGATGGACGGCTTCGAGGTGATGCCCCTCAGCAAAGCCGCCCAAATCGGCGACATCTTCGTGACCGTCACGGGCAACTACCATGTCCTGCGTGAAGAGCATTTCCAGCAGATGAAGTCGGGCGCCATCGTGTGCAACACAGGGCACTTCAATGTGGAGATTGATATCCCCGCGTTGGAGGAACTCGCCACCGACAAGCGCACCATTCGCGCCTTCGTGGACGAGTACACCCTCAGTGATGGGCGCAAAATCTTCCTGCTGGGAGAAGGGCGACTCATCAACCTTGCCGCTGCGGAAGGACACCCCGCCGCCGTGATGGATATGAGCTTCGCTAACCAAGCGCTGAGCGTGGAGTACATCGTCAAAAATCAGGGTAAACTCCCGCGCGAAGTGTTCGCAGTGCCTGCCGAGATCGACTCGCAGGTCGCACGGCTCAAACTTCAAGCGTTGGGCGTGGAAATTGACGAACTGACCCCTGAGCAGGCGAAGTACCTCGACTCATGGGAGATGGGCACCTGAGCGGTTGGTATCCCGACGAGTTAGAGACACTTGGGCGGTGTCCCGTGTGTGAAAGCACGGCACACCGCCTGCACTATTCACGCTTGCGCGACAAGGTCTACAAAGGCACACCTGGCGAGTGGGATTTCTATCAGTGTGCATCGTGTGGCTGTGGCTACTTTGATCCGCGCCCCACACCCGAAGCTGTTGGCAAACTCTATGCCGAGTACTACACCCACTCCGCTCAAGCCATTCCGAAGTTTCACGAGCTGAGCCTTGCGGGCAAGATTCGACGCATCTTGGGCAACGGCTATCGAAACTACCGCTTCGGCACAAATGACCACCCTGCCAGCATCTTGGGCGTATTGGTGGCAATGCTGATGCCGAACTATCGCGCTCTGCTGGATGCAGGGGGGCGTCATCTGCCCAAGACGAAGAGTAGCGCACGCCTGCTCGATGTCGGTTGTGGCAGTGGCGATTTTCTCCTGCTTGCCCAGCGCGCTGGGTGGCAGGCAGTTGGGCTGGAACCCGACCCCGAAGCCGTGAAAGTCGCACGCCAGCGGGGGTTGACGGTGATTCAGGGCGATATCAGCGCGCTCCAGCATGAGTCAGAAGCCTACGACGGCATCACACTGAACCATGTGATTGAGCATGTGCATCACCCCACCGAAGTCTTGCGCGCTTGCTATCGGCTATTGCGCTCTGGTGGTTGGCTCTGGTTGGAGACCCCTAATCTGAATTCGCAAGGGCACGCACGGTTCGGCTCCGATTGGGTGGGGCTGGACATCCCACGCCACCTGGTGGTCTTCACCTATAACACACTTATCCGCCTGCTCCAGCAAGTAGGGTTCTCGCGTATCGAGCAGTTGCCCTACTATCCGCTTTGTGAGCGCGTCTATGCGATGAGCTATGCGATAGCAACGGGTCAGTCGCCCCACCACCCACCGCCCCTGCCCCCTGAGTTGATTGTGGAAGCCTATCATGCCGAGCGCGTCGCCCGTCGTGAAGTCGCACGGCGCGAGTTTATTATGGTGCGCGCGTGGAAGTAGGAACGGTATAATCTGAGCGTGAAGCCAATCGGCATCTATGTGCATATCCCGTTCTGCCACCGTAAGTGTGGATACTGCGATTTCAACACCTATGCGATGGCAGGGGCAATCGTGGACGCCTATGTAGACGCGCTCCACCTTGAAATCGAGCGCGCCCAGTACGATGGCGAGCCTGTGGTGTCGGTCTTCTTCGGGGGGGGCACACCGACCTTCCTCTCTGGCGAGCAGTTGGTGAGTGTCTTGAATCACCTGCGCAAGCGGTTCAACATCGTTCCCAACGCCGAGATTACCTCCGAAGCGAACCCTGGCAGTATCACACTGGAACAGCTCTGCCAAATGCACGAAGCAGGCTTCAACCGCCTCAGCTTGGGCGTGCAGTCGTTCGATCCCGACGAACTCAAACGAATGGAGCGTATCCATTCGCCCGACGATGTAGTTGCTGGTGTGGAGATGGCTCGGCGCGCAGGTTTTACTAATCTGAACTTAGACCTTATCTTCGCCCTGCCGAACCAGACGATAGAGCGCTGGGAATCGAACCTGCGCCAAGCGATTGCACTCCAGCCCGAACACCTTTCACTCTACGCGCTGATGTTGGAGCCGAACACCCGCTTCTACCACCTCTACCAGAAAGGTTTGCTCACCCTACCTGATGAAGAGATTCAGGTCGAGATGTACCGATTGGCGCAATCGCTCACGCGTCAAGCGGGCTATGAGCAGTATGAGATATCGAACTTTGCGAAGCAGACTTACCGTTGCGTCCACAACCTGCTCTACTGGCACAACGAACCCTACTTAGGTTTCGGACCTGGTGCGGTCTCTTACTATCGTGGCGTGCGCTGGACGAACATCAAGCACCCGCGCGAGTATGTGCGACGGCTCCAAGACGGCGAGTGCCTCGTGCTGGAATCGGAGAGTCTGCAGGGCTGGGCACAAGTCGCCGAGACCCTGATGCTTCGGTTGCGCCTGTTGGACGGCGTGGACTTGCTTGAGATGGATGAGCGCTTTCGCCTGCCTGTTACCGAGCAGCATTTGCCTCTGTTCCAGCGGTTTGAAGCGCAGGGCTGGGCGCAGGTGTTCGGCACTGGGGTTCGCCCGACCGATGAAGGCTTGCTCTGGCACTCCGAGATGAGCCTGCAGATACTACAACACAGCGAGCGATGTCCCGTCCTCACTCCATAGAGCGCGCTTGGCAGTCGGAGCGCCCCCATCTTAGCCTGCGCGCGCTGGCGTCGTTATATACGCTGGGTTGGCGCGCCTACGAAAGCACCTATCGGCTCGGTTTGAAAAAGCGTTGGCGCGCCCCTGTGCCTGTGGTCGGTGTCGGCTCGCTCTGGGTGGGCGGTGTGAGCAAAACGCCCATCACCATCGCGATTGCAAAGGGTCTGACAGAGCGTGGTCTGCGTGTCGTAGTCCTCACTCATGGCTACGGCGGGACACGCTACCGACAGACCACCCTCATCGAACCCAACGAGTTCCCCTCCGCTACCGAAGTGGGCGATGAGACGCTCGAGATACGCACACTCCTGCCCGATGTGCCGATAGCGGTGGGCAAGTGGCGTGTGGAATCGGCACGCCAAGCGATTGCACGCTGGAATCCCGATGTGCTGGTGCTGGACGATGGCTTTCAACACCTCCCTTTAGCGCGCACACTCGACCTTGTCGCTCTACCCGCGTCAAAGCCGTTCGGCAACGGCTACTGCTTGCCAGCAGGTCCCCTGCGTGAACCCCCCGATGGGCTTCAGCGTGCAAGCGCGGTGCTGAGTGTCGGGGGAGAACTTTCAGAGCCTATTGGAAACTGCCCTGCCTTCGAAGTTACCATTCAGCCAAGTAGGCTAATTGACCTCCGAAACAATACAGAAAGCCCTCTGGAGGCACTTCACGAGCGTCCCGTCACGCTCATCACAGGAATCGCACGCCCCGAGCGATTCATTCAGACCCTCCAGATGCTGGGTGCGGAGATCGTGTCCACCCACCTCTATCCCGACCACCATCCCTTTCAAGCGCGTGAACTGCAAGCATTTCAGGGCAAGCGTCTAGTAATGACCCTCAAGGACGCGGTCAAAATACGCCCTCTCTTACCTGAATCGCTTGAAGCTTACACCTTGACTATCACCGCCACGCTTTCACCCGATTTTTGGGGCTGGTTTTTGCCCAAAATCTCTGGAATTAAGCAGGAGTCCTCTTAAAACTGGTGTATAATAGGAAATCCTTGCGCGGGCGCAAATGCGCTTGCACACAGGACACCCTTGATAGGAGGTTCTATTATGCGGCAGAGTAAGGGTTTCACCCTGATAGAATTGCTTGTCGTCATCGCGATTATCGCCATCTTAGCGGCGATACTCTTCCCTGTGTTCGCGCAGGCGCGCGAGAAAGCGCGCCAATCGACCTGTGGCTCTAACATGAACCAGCTCGTTAAGGCAATCCTGCTCTACTCCACCGACCACGAGTCGACCCTCCCACCGAACCGTATCGTGTTGGGACCTGGTGGTGGAGGATTGCCTGACAACCTTCGCAAAACATGGGCGTCTGTTGTTGCACCCTATGTGAAGAATAAGGATGTCTTCTTCTGCCCCAGTGCCCAGAAGTTTCCTGGATCTGGCGAAGTTGACCTGGACAACTGGGCACAACGCGGATGGCTCTCTGTTGGGTACAACACACACATCGCAGGATGGTACTGGATTGGTGGTGGTCTCCCCTCGGGAGATGAGACGATAATGGTGCCCAATCTTGCGATGCTGAAGAAGCCTGCGCAGTTCGTTCTACTTGCCGAAACGGCGAACGGTAACTCGCCCCAAATGGGAGGCAACTGCTTCGGGTTCGCAGCCGACAACAACTCCTATGGTGGATGTGAAGGTACGCCGAACTTCCGCCAAGTTATCAGTGGACTGGTGCGTAGCGGTACTGCTGGCTTCGCGCCGATTGTTGCCCGCCACAACGGAGGCTTGAACATCGCAACGGCGGATGGAAGTGTCAAGTGGCGCCGATTAGAAGCGGTCATCCCGCGCCCACCCAGCAACGCGAACTGCGCGAATCCAGAAGAGTTGCGCGATTTCAACTCCGCAAACCTGCGCTGGCTCATCTGGAATCGGTGCGTAGACTAACAGGAGGCAAAGTGAATGCAAAACCTTCGAGATAACCCGATGCTTGCGGTGGGACTGTTGGTCGTGGCGGTGCTGGCACTGGCGGTGAGCTGGTTCTTCTTTATGCGTCCCAGCACACCCGAAGTAGAGCCAATTCAAGTGCCACCTGCACAAACAGACCCTTCGCAAGGTGGTTACTCACCCCTCTAAAGGAGGCACAGTCATGCGAAAAGGGTTCACACTCATAGAGTTATTGGTCGTGATTGCAATTATCGCTATCTTAGCAGCGATTCTGTTTCCGGTGTTCGCCCGTGCGCGCGACTCCGCAACTCGTACGCAGTGCTTGAATAACCTCAAGCAGATTACGCTCGGTGTTTTGATGTATGCCCAAGACTACGACGAAACAATGCCATCGGCAGTGAATGTGCCCTCGGGTCCGACCGAGCCTCAAAACCCAAATCAAATGGGCACGATGCTCAACCTTTGGGTACGCAACACGATGTGCTGGGTCAATCCGAACGGCACGCTCTGTCTCAATAGCGGGAACAATGTCGCAGGCATTATCTACCAACCTCTCGGTCAGGTGATCGGAAACGCCCCCAACGCTCGCGCAGTAAATATGGGTGGGCAAATGCGCTATCCGCTCTACTTCCCGCTATTGGTCGACCCATACATTAAGGGCGGTATGACCGGTACAGCGATGCAGACCCGTAAGCAGAAGGGTATCTGGTACTGCCCTGCCGACTCGGTCACTTGGATGGGGAACGGAGGCGAGAATAGCATCTTCGAACTCACAGGTCTACGCCATTACCAAGTGATTGGACACGACTACATTTACAACACCTGGCTGGTCTACACTTATCGTGACCGCCTTCGCGGTGGGAATGCGTCGCACTGGGTGTTCAAACCGAAGACCCTTGCCGAGGTTGCGCGTCCTGCCGAAATCACGGTGGCTTTTGATGCCTTTGCGATGTGGCACGGTCAATCGCGCGGTCCGAATGGTGGTCCAATTCCTGACAACTGGAATGTCGGCTTCGTAGATGGGCATGTGAAAAACATTCCTCATCCTGTGTTTATGGACCAGCATCCTGCGGTGACAGCAGTCGGCGGTGCGGGACGTCCCATTCGCCTCAACCAAGACCCCGCCGCAAGCGACCCGAACGCCCTGTAGTCTAAACGGTAGCACAGGCATTCCTGCCTGTGCTACTTTTTCTAATTCAATCCTCGTTTGCGCGCCGATTTCCAACGGTCGTGGAGCCAGAGCCACTGGTCTGGGTAGCGACGCACATATTCTTCCAACACATCGTTCAACGCCTGCATAATGCGCTCGCTGTCGGCTTGGGTGTCGCCCGTGCTTTCGAACTCCATCGGGGGCAAGATTTCCACGCGGTGATAATCGCCCGGTAAGCGTACATTGAAAAGGGGCACTAACGGCGCGCCTGTTCGTAGGTGAAACACGGCGGGTCCTGCCACACTGCCCGCCTTCTGCCCGAAGAACTCGATGAACACATCGCCCGCATTCTGGTCAGGGAGGATGCCAACTATCTCGTTGGCGCGCAGTGCCTTCAACACAGGACGCACCGCTTGGTCGCGCATAATCACACGGTAGCCACTGCGCTCGCGCACCATCGTGATAATGTCGGTGGTGGCAGGGTCTTCGGTGTGGCGCGCAATCACCCAAATCGGGTAGCCAAGCATACACAGATAGCGCGCCATCAGTTCCCAATTGCCGAAGTGCCCTGTGATGAGCAGAACTCCCTTCCCTTTTGCCCACGCACCGTCTAAGTGTTCCAGTCCTACTACTTGGAGCCGTTTCTCTATCTCTTCTCGGCTCATCGTGGGCGCCTTCATAAACTCGGCAAGCGAGACCCCAAAGTTGCGGAACACGCGCTTTGCAGTGGCGCGCACTTGGGAGGGCGACCACTTTGGAAAGGCGCGCTGGAGGCTTTGGCAGGCGATTCGACGATAGCGTCGAGAGAGGGCATAGGCGAACAGCCCAAAACCGGCTCCGAGTCGTACTGCAGACCCCATCGGGAGCCACTGAAAGAGTTTCCAAGCGGACTTCAGTCCCCAGCGCCCTGCAGTTCTCACCAGTTTTTGACCCAGATTTGCCTTGCTCACAGCACAGAGGATACCCCATTCCCCAATTTACATCATAAAAATGGGGTATAATAGGAGGTGGAGGTTCAGCATGGAACGACGTGGTTTTACGCTCATTGAGCTGTTGGTCGTAATAGCGATTATCGCCATACTGGCGGCGATACTGTTCCCTGTTTTCGCCCAGGCACGCGAGAAGGCGCGTCAGACGATGTGTCTCAGCAACAACAAGCAGATTGGTCTTGCAGCGATGATGTATCTGCAGGACTACGACGAGGTGTTTGTCCCCTCCGAGATTGCGATGCCTGCACCTGCGGGATTCTGCGGTGTGAACAACTATGACGGAGTTTGCACTTCAATCGGCTATCTCTACTGGCTCCAGCCCTACTCGAAGAGCAATCTCTACTCCCGATGTCCCAGCGCCAAAGCGACACCTCAAGGGCAACCGGGTACAGCGGAACACCGTTTGAACTGTGAGGGGCGAATCGGGTATGGCGCAGCGTACCCGTCCCCTGCAGGCTATGTATGGGGATGTGGCAACCCTTGGTCGGTTCCAAGCAAAAACTTGGCGCAGTTAGAAAAGCCCGCAAGCCATGTGTTTGCGATGGATGCCGTGCCTGATGGGACGAGTAGCTACAATCTGTGGCTAACACGTAGCTTGTACATGAATGTGGTCTACTCGCCCTTCCCCACAGCACAGGGAGTGATGTCGGGAGCGCCATTTCACCAGCGACCACACGGGCGCCACCAAGGCTTAGTGGTCGTAGTCTACGCCGATGGACATGTGAAGACGACCCCGTTCGAGCAGCTCTACGGGCTTCCAGAGAAAGAGTGTGAGCGGGATAACAACACCTACTGCTCTCGGATCGACCTGGACCCGAACCAATATCCCCAACTCTGGGAGAAATGGCAGTAATGGCTTTATGCTAATGCTAAAAGTAGGGAGTGGGGACTTTGTTCCCACTCCCTACTCCCTATTCCCCACCCCCCCCTAAGATTACGCTTTGTCCCCGCGCCGTCGCAAGAAGGCAGGGATGTCCAAGTCTTCGGATACAGTGGGTTTGCGCTCAGGGATGCGTGGCTCTTGAGGTGCGGTTCGGGGTGACTGAGGCTGAACCCCTCGTGCGCGAGCGTAGCTGGGGTCAATCACTGGCGTAGGCTCTGGCGCTGGCAGAGGCTCTTGTGCCACGACAGCGGTCTTGCTCGGCTCGGCGTTAATTGGGAAGCCTGTTGCCAGCACCGTGACCTGTACCACTTCGGTCATTTCGGGGGCGAACACATGCCCAAAGATGATATTGCCCTCGTCGGGATCGACCATCTGGTAGAGCATATCCATCGCCTCTTGTATCTCGTGAATGCCAACATCTTCGCCAGTGGTGATGTTGACCAGCATTCGGGTCGCACCGTGGATAGAGGTCTCCAGTAGTTTGCTGGTGGTCGCTTCGCGAACTGCCTGCACCATTCGCTGTTCGCCTGTGCCCTTGCCGATGCCCATCAGTGCTGTGCCAGCATCGTTGAAAATGGTGCGCACATCCGCGAAGTCCACATTGATATAACCGGGCTTCTGGATGATGTCCGAGATACCCTGCACCCCACTACGAAGCACATCGTCCGCCATTCGGAACGCTTCGGTCATGGTGGTGGTACGGTCGGACACATCGATGAGACGCTGGTTGTGAACAACAATCATCGCGTCGACATACTGCTTCAGGGTTTCCGCACCTTCTTCTGCAATTTTACTGCGGCGGGGACCTTCGAACTTGAACGGTTTGGTGACGACCGCGATGGTCAGCGCGCCCAGTTCTTGGGCGATTTCGGCGATGACTGGCGCGGCGCCTGTTCCTGTTCCGCCCCCTAAGCCTGCAGTGATGAAGACGAGGTCAGCACCTTCTAAAACTTTACGGATTTCATTTCGGCTCTCCTCGGCGGCACCTCGTCCGACATTCGGGTCTCCACCCGCCCCCAGCCCGCGGGTCTTGTTGACACCCAATTGCATTCGCACGGGTGCTTTGGACTGGTTGAGGACTTGTGCGTCAGTGTTCATCGCAATAAACTCCACGCCTTGCAGTCCGACCTCGATCATGCGGTTGACGGCATTGCCACCGCCACCACCCACGCCAACCACTTTGAGCGTCGCTTGCAAGGGTGCCGATGATGGCTCTTCTTCCTGATGATGAATTGCTCGTTCCTTAGCCATGGTCACACTCCTTATTCGCTGGGTGTCTAACGATTCCTTTTGAGCATAGACTTGAATTTACGAACGATTCGTTCCCATAGTTTTGCGATAGATGCAGGTTGTTCATAGATGTCGAGGCTTTCACAGCCATACAGGGCTAGCCCGACAGCTGTGGCATAGGTCGGGTGCTGGTAGGCTTCCGATAGCCCCATCAGATTGGGTTGAGGTGCGCCAACACGCACGGGAAGTGGACCCAGCACTTGGCGCCCCAGTTCTGCAGTGCAAGGCAGGCAAGCACCGCCCCCAGTGAGTACAATCCCGCCTGTCAAGCGGTCATAGAGTCCAGACCGCTCCAGTTCCTCCTGTGCTTTTTCGAGTATCTCGCGCATCCTCTCCTCAATCACTTCGGTGAGCAAGCGTCGTGGGACGCGTCGCTCGTGGTGGGTTCCCATCTCACGATAGGTCACCACCTCGGTATCGGGTACGCGCTCCGCAAGCGCACACCCATACTTGTGCTTCAGGTTCTCCGCCTCCTCCACGCTACTGAGGCGGAACATCAGATAGATGTCTCGCGTGACATTCATCCCGCCCAGTGGCACAACGCCCGTGTAGACGAGATTGCCCTCTGCGAAAACGGCGACATCGGTTGTGCCCCCGCCGATATCGATCAGTGCCACCCCGACCTCGCGCTCTTGTGGAGTGAGGACGGCTAATCCTGAGGCATACGGCTCTAAGACTAACCCCTTTACCTGCAGGTCGGCGCGCTCTACACAACGGCGCACATTCTGCAGAAAGATCAAGCCACCCGTTATCAGGATACCCTCCGCACGGATATGAGAGGCACTCATGCCGAGAGGGTTAAGGATACCCGACTGCCCATCCAAAGTATACTGACGCAGAAGCACATGGAGCAGTTCGCGGTCGGGTGGTAAGTGCACTTGCTGAATGAAGGTGCGCAACCGCTCTAAGTCCTCTTCGGTTACCTCGCGGTCGGGGCGGGTGATGGCGATTTCGGCTTGGCGTGGGATTGCCTCGATGTGCGCGCCCGTAACCCCCACGAACACCTCGTGGATAGGCACATCGCCCATCGCCTGCGCCTCTTGCACGGCTTTCTGAATGGCGTGGACGGTCTGCTCCATATCGACGACCTGTCCCTGCCGTAGCCCCCGACACGGGCTGACACCGACACCAACGACATGAACCGACTGGTCGGGCTGTACCTGCACCGCCAGACAGCAGACCTTCGTCGTGCCGATGTCGAGCCCCGTGATAACTGTCATCCGCGTTGCCTCTTCAGTGAGAACTGATTGAGATAGTAGCGCCGTATCAGCGATAGGTTGAGAAACATTCGTCCGCCAAGCGTCACGACCGCCGCCAGAAACAGGTCGACGCCGATTCGGTCGCCCAAATAGGCTAAAAGCGATGCCAGCAGAGCGTTCACGATGAAACCAGAGACGAATACATCGGGGTGGAACCGCCCCTCCAGTGCAGAGCGCCAACCCCCGAACGCCGTGTCCAACCCTGCCAGCGCTGCAAGCGAAAGATAAGGCGCCCACTCGGCTGGAATCGGAATATCCAGCACCAAGTAGGTAACCACTAAACCGAGCACCAAACCCAGCAGACCGACCGCAATCATCAGGAACCTCCCTCCGAAGTCACAGGTTGTGCATAGCGAAAGCGCGTTGAACCCGAAAAGGCGGGCACACGCACCTTTTCGTGCCGTTTGATTTCCACCATTTTGGGGTCTACCTCTAAGATGTCGGCTAACACACCGCCTGGGGTCAGGAGCGCGCCCTCCAACGTTTGCGGGTCGCCGATTGCCAAAATGGTGAACGGGGACGCCATTTTGACATCGTTGATGTAGATGACGGGACCTACACAGCGGATGCCCGTGCTGGCAACGATGCGCTGCCCGTTGATGCTAACCGCCTCCGCTCCCGACTGGCGCAGTTCGTTGACCACTCGGAGCAGGTCATAATCGTGGATGATGAACAGGTCGGGCAAGACCGACTCGACCGAACCTGGTGTCGGTTTGCGTGTGCTATCGCGCAGGACGAGCTCGATGCCTGGACCTTCTACCTCCACCAAGCCTGCGAGCATCTTGGCTTCTTGGAGGCTTGCGTTGAGCAGTTCGGTCTGCTTCGTGCCAGAAGCGAGCGCATTCTCCAAGTCGGTGGTACGCTGGCGCAGTTGTCGGATTTCCTCTTCCAACTGTTCGACCGCCCGTTTCTCCTGCAGGTAGGCGCGCGTCAGCTCGGGTAGGCGTGCGCTGGGGAGTTCCGCCGTTTGAATCCGAAACTGCGCTTTGAGCGCAATCGCCACTAAAACGCCCACCACCATCCAAACCAGAAAGAAGGTGACCATCTGTGTTGTCTTATTGTTCATTGTTCACCCCCTATAGGATTACTACGAAACCGAATAGCAGGCGCTTTAGGGCTTTTGAGATCGATATAGAGCCACTGGCGGAGTTCGTCGGAGGGGGCTTCGAGAAGCTCCCTAATCACCGCTACCTGTTCGCGCCACTGGAGCGCATCTCCCAGACGCACTTGGAGGCTCTGGGCAGGCGTGGATGCACGACGCAGTTGAAGTACCTGCGCTCCCTCTGGATACAAATCCAGTTGGACGCGCTGAAGGCGCGGGTCGCCTGAAAGCGCTCGCACCACCTCATAGGCGCGCCGCATCTCGCCTGAACGAATCGAACCATCGGAAGGCATCATCTGGGTCTCCAGCACACGAATCGTGCCAATAGGCTCTTGGGGTAAATCGTTCGGCGCGGTGAAGACGAATCCTGCGGGGTCGATATATTTTTTCTCGGATTGCGGTGCGCGAATCTCCACAAGACCCTGACGCGGCTGAAGCCGTATCTGAGCGGTGCTTGGGCTGAGCCGACGCCACTCGGCTTTTTGAATCCAACTGTACTGCTGGACCCCCTGCTCAAAGGCGCGCGGTGTTGGCGCCTCGGTATAGAGACGCTGTATCTCCTGCAAAAGCGTTCCCTGAACCGAAGCAGGTGCGCCCACCACTTGAATCGACTGCAGGCGCGTGCGGGGCGAGAACCAAAGGCTCAATCCCAACACCGTTAGAACCGAGAAGAGCAGAAGTGTTTCTACATGGCGTGCCACGAAACGCATCCAAACAGGGGCAGGACGATTGACGCGCTTGGGTTTGAACCGCCTCTTCCTCTCAGGGAGGGCAATGTGGCGAACCACGCCCCCCGGCTCCCGAAAGAGGGTCGGGTTCGGCGGTGTCGTCAATCGGACACGCTTGCCTTGCGGTCGCTTCAGGGTCTTCACACGCTCTCTAACGCCTCCTCTATCAAGCGGTTGATAAGTTGCTCGAACGAGATACCCACCGCCTCGGCACTGCGTGGCAGGAGTGAGGTGGGAGTTAGACCAGGAATGGTGTTCACTTCCAGAATGTAGGGCGTGTTCTCGTGGACAATCATATCCACTCGGCTCATCCCACGACAGCCCAAAGCGAGATGCGCCGACACCGCCACATCCTGAACATGCGCCAGAACCTCAGGTTGTAAGCGAGCAGGCACAATCTCTTCCGTTGCGCCGGGCACATATTTAGCGTGGAAATCGTAGTATCCGCTCATCGGTACAATCTCGACGGGCGGAAGGGCTTCGGGCTGTCGTGTGCCCAGCACGGGCACCGAGACCTCCACACCCTTGATGAGTTCCTCCACCAGCACGCTGGTATCGAATGCCAACGCCTTGCGAATGGCGCGCTCTAACTGGTTCCACTCCCACACGCGCGTTGTGCCGAGCGTGGAACCACCCTGATTCGGCTTCACGATGAGAGGCAGTGCCAGCGCAGACTGCACACGCACCAGCGTCTCGAACTCGTAATCCGAGACCAACAGCCCATTCGGCACGGTTAGCCCAGCGTCGCGCAGGACAATCTTCGAAGCGTGCTTGTTCATCGCCAGCGCGCTCGCCAACACGCCCGAACCCGTGAACGGGATGCCGAGCAGTTCAAGCAGTCCCTGTACCGCACCATCTTCACCGTGACGCCCGTGAAGCACAATCAGGGCTAAGTCGGGGCGCGGGTTCAACAGCAAGTCCTGCAAGCCCCAGACGCCCTCCTTGCCCTTGACGAGCGCGGGGTCTACAGGGATGGCTTCGTAGCGGTTTGGGTCTAACACCTGCATCACGCGATGTCCCGACAGGAGCGACACATCGCGTTCGGGCGAGTCGCCCCCCATCAGCACGGCGATACGCAGTTTGCGTTCTACACAGCGGCGAATGCGGGGGTACGCGCCACCCTCTAGCCTTTGCAGAAGCAAGGGCGCGACCAGCTCTACATCGCCCGCGCCCATCGTGACGACCACATCGCCCGGTTTTAGGTGGGGAAGCAGGCGCGCCGGAATCTGTTCCTTCACGGGCACATAGAGCGTCGGCGGGGCGTCTTCACGCTCCAAGATGCCGTCCGCAAGCAGGGCAGAACTGATGCCCGGTATCGGTCGCTCACGCGCAGGATAGATGTCGGTGATGACCACGAAATCGGCTCTGGCAAGGCTCTCAATCAGTCCATGTAGTTGGTCGCGCGTTCGGCTGTACAGGTGGGGCTGATAGATAAGCACGAGCCTGCGATTGGGGAACTTCTGACGCAGGGCGGAGAGTGTGGCGCGGATTTCGGTGGGATGGTGCGCATAGTCGTCCACAATCGTGATACCCGCCACCTCGCCCACAACCTCCTGACGACGCTTGACACCCTTGAACGACGCCAGTGCCTCGCGAATCGGTTTGGTGGGGATACCCATTAGGTGCGCCACCGCGATTGCCCCCACTGCATTCTGCACATTATGCTCGCCCGGCACAGTCAGCAAGTACTCCGTCTCTTCGGCAGACAGACTGCTGCTGTTGTGGATTCGGAAGCGCGTGTGTTCGGGGGTTGTTTCTATAATCTCCGCACGCAGGTCGTTGCGCTGAGAAAAACCGTAGAAGAAGGGGGGGCGTTCGTGTCCACCCAGCCCGTGCAGTCGTTCACAGACCCTCAGGACGCCCGTGCTATCCCCACAGCCGACCCGCTGACCGCCATGTTTCAGTTGTTGGCAGAATCGGACGAAACTTTCTTGAAGTCGCTCG
>FWPU01003518.1_pt1 | contig 22158 bp, 20 predicted proteins | sample 2228361 | NCBI WGS metagenome assembly FWPU01 (sample SAMEA103939777, study PRJEB20133) | metagenome
GATGGACCGATGAAATTTGGTATAATTGATGTTGGCGGTTCGGTCCGACTTGGTGGTGATGCAGAGGGAGATACAATCAGTGTTGGAGGGTCAGTCTCAGTAGATGGAACACTCCGAATAAGAGAGGAATTTGAGGTCGGTGGAAAAGCTCAGGTGGATGCTAGTCTGCAGTGTGATGGTGTCATCAAGGTTGGAGGTGTACTGATTGTCCATGAACGAATTGATACATATCGGATGTCAGTCGGGGGACGAGTAGAGGCACGACACATCTATGCCAGTGACGCCTTTCGAATCGGTGCTCGTGGAGAGGTATATGGTACAGTTCACGCAAAAGACATTCTGATCAGAGAACGTGCGCGATGCGGGCCGCTCTATGGCGAGGATATACGAGTAGAAGAGAGAGCGAGAGTTGGTAGTATCTATGGTAAGAGAATATATCTTGAACAAGGAGTCATCGTTGAAGGACCAGTGCAGTATACCGAGTCACTTGAGGCAGAAGAGAATGTACGATTCAGAATTGAACCACAGCAGGTCAATGAACTGCCTTCGCCAGACTCAATACTCAATAGAGACCCATCCTCAGATACATCATCACATGACTCGGAGAAGGACTAAGTAAATCTCACACCGGTTCGGTTGAACCATCTGTCAATGACTCACGATTCGTTGTTTCTTTCTCAACACTAGTATTCTCTTGTCACAATCCGGTGTATATGGACGCATATCAAAACCGCCAAACTCGCGCTCAGTCCATAGGCCAGCAGCTTGAGTCAACAAGTCCGCCTCTCGATTGAAGATCAATGCTGCACGTGACGTGACACTAATTATGTCTGGAACAGGAGTACTGGCTGATGTGGCAGGATACTCTATTCTATACACAAGATCGATCTTCATTGTCTGGCGTACAAAGTCGCATTCTATCACACCAGAACGAGTGACCATCCGTCCATCTGGAAGTGATCTTGTAGGTTCCTCAAATAACAAGTGTTCATCCATTGTGGATGCTGGACAGAGGTCTAGTAGAAATACACCATCGGGTCTGAGGTGCCTGCGGACACAACGAAGCATTGACAACTGCCTCTCCGTAGTGAGAATATGAGCAAAAGAATTTGGAACAAATATTAGAGCGAATCTACGGTTGAGTGAGAAGTGAGTCATGTCCCCCTTAACAACTTTTATTCTACGACGAACTTCGCGGGGTAAAGATGATACGCGTCGGTACATCTCAGTCAGCATTGAAGAGGAGATATCAAGAGCAGTGACAGAGTGGCCTGCTAGAGCGAGTGGAATACTCACTCTGCCGGTTCCTGCTGCAAGATCTAGTACTGGCGAACCACATCTGCGTGCATACTCCAAATAGAAGGGTATGTCTATGGTATCAGCAAATAGGTCGTAGAACTCAGCGACCTTTTCATACTCGTCCTGTGACATATCTCTCACTCATTCACTCATCATTCATAGCGCCTCAATGTCGTCGTGTCAACTGGCATATCACTATGAGAACTGCCTCCAGGTCATGCTGGGATGTCTACCGCCTTAGTTGTGATTCTATGCTCATATGGAGCTCTATAGCAGTCTGGAACAGGATAGTTCTCAAAAGAATGGGCATACCAATGGGCAAACTTACTCTTCAACTCAGAATGTGTCCTGCTCCATAGTTCATCACTGAGTACAGGCCATGCAGACCAGACGCGTCCATGTGATGATTGTGTGACCACACCATGTTTTGACACAATCTCACCTCTGAGAATGGTCATGTGAGTAGATGAGAATAGTTTAACAACTCTATCAGGGTCTGAAGACAGGTCTACAGGGTCTGTGACTATGTCATACACTGCAACATCTGCATCAGCCCCTGGTCCAAGATGCCCTTTCCAGTCTTGTATACCAAGTATCTTAGCAGGCGCAGCTCGTGTTGAGATTGCTACCTCATATAGATCCCACTCTCGATCAATATCAGGGAGCAGAGAACGTTCTCTTGCAAGTGGGTGCACTCTATCGAGCCATACGGCGCGCTGCCTTCTGCTCATCAGCCATGAGATCACCAGAGGATAATTGACGAATGAACCAGCATTTGGACTGTCAGTACTGAGTACGCATCGCCACACATCATCAGTGAGAAGGGCATATTCGAGAGCGATTGTCCACTGTACAGAGTTGGCAGGTGATTTGATATCGTAGAAGTAAGGTACTACACCGGCACCACCAGGCAGTTCTGCATCAACTGTTGCGTTGATCCACTTTGAGCGTGTCAGTTGATATAGACCGAACTGAAACGGACCATCGCCAGTCATCGTCATTGCAGGTCCAAAAGTGATCTGTCCCATGTCTACAGTATAGTGTCTGTTCTCTGAGGCGTGTTTTGCAAGTCTAGAACCTCCAGATGCAACATACTTCCACTCGGGGACTCCACCATCAGTCATTCCAAGGCTGTCAAAGGAGAGATGGGCAAGATGAACCACCTCCGGATGTCCTGAGTCTCCCACCAGATCACGCATAAAGTCAAGTTGGGCAATTGTGGTATCCACATTTCCGACCTGACCAAGACAGTTTGGATGTAGATGTAATGGATGTGGTAGTCTGAGCATCTTGACGGCTTCACAGAGCATTCGGGTTATCTGACGAGGGGTTATCTGCCAGTCTGGTATCGGTGTATCAATGTCACGCACATTCCTGCCATATGCCCATGCGTATGTACCACCCGGATTCACAGCCTTCACACCAAGTCCACCTGTTGCCCTGAGCACCCATGCAATATATCCTGCGAGTCCACAGACATCCTCATTCTGGATGTATTCAAATGCAATTACACTGTTACTGAGCATGGGAAGCATTCCTATGTCTAGATTTGGCAGGTCTGCCAGTTCTTCCCAACAATCAAGCGCCTTTACAGGTGGCACAGCAGGCTCAATGACTGTTGTATAGCCCATAATAGAGTATCTGTAACCAATGATAAACGAACTCGGTACAACATGACCTACACCACTGCGAGTCGTGATAGTTCTACTGACAGTGTCATGACGATGGTCTTCGGGACTAATTGCTCGGGCCATATTCACTTTGCTGCCGAGAATATGTGAGTGAATGTCAACTCCACCAGGCATGACAATACGTCTCTTGAGATCGATGACCTCCGCACTCTGACTGACACTCTCAACGACAGAACCATTGGATATCGCAATATCAACAACCTCACCATTGATCCTGTTGAGAGGATCATACAATAGGCAGTTACGTAGGAGTAGTTCACGTGACATAGTTCGGTCACCTCTTCACAATCGCCGTATGCAACATTTGGAGTACCTCTCTGTCTGGAAATACCCCCTCTGGAGGGGAGACGACTCTCTTTAGATAGAGAGGAAGTCCATCCATACGAACTGCAATACCATCACATTCTATTCCTGCAATTGCAGTTGGTATGTTTACAGAGGCAAGAAGAGAGGTCAGATTCCGCTTTGGATCCAGATTCACCACAGGGATCCTTGACATATGCCGTATTGCATCTGCAGGGAGATGGGCTGCGGGATCGGCAGCCACATTGAGAAGACAGTCGGCCTCGCCTCTCACAAGCATGTCCACCACCGAGTACTCACCCGGTTGATAGCGAGGATAGCCTCTTGCAAAGTCTACTGCGAACGGATATCCTGTTGTCCATGTACAGGTCTTGTTCGCGCCCGTAACATTATAGTGTCCTCGCATGGGCATCAGACTCCATTTTGTAAAACTATTGAGGTCCTGTACAAGCCGGATGATAGCAGCGATATTGTGGTGTTTCCCAGGAGACTGTGTGAGACCAAGACCGTAGAACAAGACACCGTATCTTGTGTTGCGCATACACTCCGCAATTGACTCTAACTCTTTAAGGGACAGTCCACCAACACTCTTCACGTCGATATGATGTCCGCGTATGAGTGCTCGAAGGACACATATGACCTCAAGATCAGACCCAGGAGCGAGTTGAATAAATCGGTCGGCCTTCGTGGCAGTGACGGTCTTGCGTATATCGACCACCCATACAGACCGAGAGACTGCCTTTTCTCCGGCCACTCTGATGTATCTACTGAGATGACGTGGATGGGAGGCAAGAGGGTTGGCACCCCAGTACATCACCATTTCCGCCCGCTCTCGAACCTCCGCCAGCGAACCGATTGGTTCTCCGGACTCTTGTGTACCGACTATAGAGGGACCATGACACACAGATGAGGTGTTGTCAATCACACCGCCGAGTACCTCAGCAATCTCATAGGCCACACGATGAGCACCATTCTCGGTAGAACTCAGCCCATAGATGAGAGGACGCCGACTGTCGCGTAATAGGGATGCAGCCACCTCAATTGCTCGCTCAAGAGTGACCTCCGTATCCGTACCTTTAGTCCGCACACTCGGTCTCAACATGCGGTCGCGGAGATAGTTTAGAAACTTTGACCGACTCAATGCACAACCATTACGCTCAGATACTATGCGGCCATCTTTGATCTCAACAACAATGTCATCGCAGAGGCATCCACAGAATGGACAGATGACATTCTCAACAGTCGTGCCTCTCTCGACCAGTCCTCATCCCTCCATGATAATACTACTAAGAAGTTCCTGAGGACTCTTTAGGACCATACCATCAGCCCGAGAGACTTCGGCCTCAATGTGCTTGAGGTCTGGCATACCCAAGTGAGCTGTATCACCACCAACAAGTACGTTTGCGTATGGTCCGACTGGCATGAAGGCGAGGTCTTTCCGCTCACTCTGGCTATTGGTTCGTGCTCTCACACAGACGGCGCCACATGCAGTACGGACACATATTAATTCGCCATTCTTGACACCAATCCGCTGAAGCACAGACTCGTGCAGTTCACAGACTGCAGTTGAGTCTATGTATTCTTGACTTGTCTTGCCAGACTCAATGGCTTTGCCTTGACCAATAGTACGTCCTGTTGTCAAAATGACTCGTACGCTTGGGATAGCCATCTGTCACACCTAGACATTGATCTCTTTACGGTTGTAATAGAGATTGATATTGACTAGCACAAGAAGACATCGCCATATGAGTCTTGTCTGATAGAGAGAGACCACACATTCAGAATGCGCTGGAGTCTTCATGATTGAGTGCCAAGCGTGAAATAGAAGGTAGCACCTTGTCCTGGAACCCCTTCCGCCCAGATCCTACCTCTATGAAGCAGGACCACCTTGTAAGCAATTACCAGCCCCACACCGGTACCAGCAATCTCAGTTGCTGTGCTGAGCCTTTGAAAAGGCATGAATAAACGAGCACTCTCGGACATATCAAAACCAATACCGTTGTCACGAATATAATACACGGTAGTATCATTCTCAGACCTGTGTCCCACTTGAATCAGGGCATCAGGGTTTTTGTGGGTATATTTCCAAGCATTGCCTAGTAAGTTACTTACAAGCAGGCGAAGCAGCGAGACGTCACCCTTTGTCATCATGCTGTCAGGTATCTCCATACGCACAGTCCTTGTTGGTTCCATTGTCCGAAGCCGCTCATACTCCTCTCTGAATAGGATGGAGAGATCAACAGGGACATAATTGATTTTAATACGCCCCACTTGTACAAGACGCAACATACCTTCTGTGATATCGATTGCACGTCGACACGCATCTTGAAGAATTTGCAGATTGTCTTTACAGAAGCCGTCATTTGAATTGCAACCCATCAGGATCAGTTCTGAGCTGGCCTGGATGGCCTGTAATGGGCTCCTGATGTCATGGGAGAGGATTGTTGCGAATGCCTCCAACTCCCTGTTGGATGCCTCTAAGAGTTCAGCCCGTTCTTGTATACTCCTTCTGCTGTGCTCCAGATCTCGGAAGATGGTATCATATGGCCGTGTCAGACTGCCTCGCACTACTGCTAAATAGATACAGGTGAATGAGAACAGTTTTAGATAGTGCCCAACCACAAGAGGAAAGTCATAGACACTGATATACAAAGTAAAAGAGAACTCTGCACCTATTGTGAGTATGAGTGTGATCAGTAGGAGGCGCAGTTGGTAGGAGTCCATATTGAATCGTTGCGAATAATATAGAACAGCAGCAACGGCACAGATGAACATGATGATATATTCACTTGTGACCTTGAATGGTGTGAGACCAACCCCAGGAATATAACATACTGGGAAAAGGTCTAGGACAATAGAATATAGCACCAGTCCCGTAACAATGATATAGGGTGAGATGAGTTTCAAAGTGGAGACCTGTCTCTTTAGAAGAAATACGGCACACAAGAGTGAGAACGCCTCGAAGTATCGTCCGCTGATCCATAATTGGGTTGCATAATTAGCACCACCATTCATTAACACGCCCATTCCTTCATAGGCCAGCAGATGAAGTATATCAAAAATTGCAACAAAGGCATAGGCCACACCCAAAAAGAGGAAGAAACTGGTATCACTTAATCGGCGTGTATTCCACCCCACTATTAAGACTGCGACTGCAACGACTGCAGATGCTAGTTCCACTAAGGCATGAAACAACAGGTAGCTGTATAGCCGTCCTGCATATAGACTGACCGCGAAGAGCATCAACAGACTCAGATCACGAAGTCTTTCGGATCTGCTATCAGATCTCATCAAGATGTCCAACCAATCCTATAGTGAAAACTTTTCATTTATGAAATAGGTGACATTCCACAGGGCGTTACCACATTGTGTATGAAAACTTGTATATACTTTTGTTGATAGATACAGCACTGACGACCGTTGTATCAATCAATAGAACGTGTCTTCACACCTAACAGAGGCATAGAGACCAATTGACTCCAGATCATCCTTAATTAGGACATAACCATTCACGGTCATAGATAGGCGGGTATGTTTTTTGTTTACCAGAGAGAGGGTGCAAAGACCATATAAGCTCAGATCACTACGATTTATAATAACAAAAAAGGAGTGCGTTATAATGAACAACAGTGAAAGGGGAGCAGCAGTTCGAAAGTGTTCAAGATGTGGTAGTGAACAAGTCATTGGTCCACTACTCAGTAATGCATACGTGTCAATTAGACTATTTGGTCATACTGCAAGACTGCGATATTTTGTCTGTGGAGCATGTGGTCATGCAGAGGCGGAGGTTGATGACAAGGGACTTGAGAACATAAGAGCGGCTGTGAAAAACAGGGATGCCACTAAGATCCAGTCTAGTCGTCGTTGTAAGAGATGTGGTGCAGAGATAAAGGAGAGCTACAGTTTCTGCAGTACTTGTGGCGAACCTGTCTGAGGCATACTCTATGGTCTTCACTAGACAATGGTGTAGTTTTTCAACCGCAAGGCCGGTCATTTCACAATAAGAAGAGTTTATGTCATTGCATTATGGTCCTATTATAGGGTGCAGTCATGTGCAATGGAGACTCTTAGAGGAGGAGTATCCGGACATCTATAGGAACATGGCGCTGGAAGAGGCGCTTGTGAGAGTTGCCATCAAGAATCATAGAGCACCAAATACACTAAGATTCTGGCGGTCAGATAGGGCAGTCGTGATAGGGAGATTTCAGTGTCCTGAGAGAGAGGTGGACATTGTATTCTGTCGCCAGAACAATATTCCCATAGCCCGAAGATTCACCGGAGGGGGTACCGTATATCACGATCTGGGCAACCTCAACTTTACATTCTGCCTTAACCAGACAGAGCCAACTATACCACGTACTCTACTGGAGTTATACTGGAACTTTGTAGGATGTGTTGTCCTAGCATTACAGGATATTGGTGTGATGGCATCATTCGACTCGGAGAGGTCTACTATTCGACTCGGTGGTAAAAAGATCTCGGGTACGGCAGGTTGGATCAAACAAGGGGTGTCTTTTGTTCATGGCACCGTGTTGGTCGAGTCAGATCTGACGATTCTTAATAGATGTCTGCAAGTTCCACCCACTCAGAGCAAATACTTAGGCAGCCATATGAGGTGTGTTGATAGTCGCCGAGAGAGTGTCACATCAATCAGAGAACAGTATGCAGACATGTACTCTATTGCAGATATCAAGATAGCAATCATAAAGCGTGTCGAACGGTTCATGGGGACAGAGATTGTGATGGGGCAGGTCTCCGAGAGAGAGACCGAGATGGCTGAGGCACTATATAATAGTCGTTATAGTAATCCCGCGTGGAACTTAGGTCCGCCCAGCCAGAGTAGTGTCTTTATGGATATCCCAGAGTTGGGATGAGATGGGACACAAGAAGAGGATACATATCAATTGTGAGAAATGTACTAAGTAGAAGACAACTCATTTAGTAGCGATTCGGGTTCCTCGCCCTCTTCAATTGCTCGTACTCTATATACTGGGCCTTCTCTAGCTCTAATATTCGATGCAACTCTTGCACCAACAAATCGAACCCGGACGTCCGCGTTTTTCCCCTGCCAGATATAGATAGACTTTGTATTCGGATCAACAATACAGAAGACTTTGTCTGAGACAAGAGAAGAACGCCTGATGCTCACTTCAACAGCGGTACCATCATCATTCATTTCAAAACAGGTCATCAAATATAAATAACCTCGGAAATATGTAGTAACTAATCCACTATTTAATGTCACTTCTTGTGTAAGTATATGCAGTGCACATCCCAATTAGCAACATGTAGATTATATAACAGAGAGAGGCGGCACAATTCATATGGACAGGGAGCAAAGGCTAAATTCGCTCAAGTCTGGCAGGTATTGTTGCGGAGCAGTATATACAAAGAGCCTCAAGAGGACCGACCCACTCGATGCCTTCATGTGAGATTGTTGCACCACCTGCAGGATATTTTGTCGGTAGCCGTACTACTCTATCGGTCCGTCCAGATTGGCCGTTGGGTCATGCCACGTGGTCACAAAGGATGTACTCTGTATATCCGCAGATGCTCTTTGGGAGGAAATACATGCCCTAAGGATAAGAACCACAGCGATGAACCAAATGATGCTAAATACAATACTTATCATAAAGAAGGTCTCAAACGATAGTAAAATGGAAAGAAGGGATACTGCATTGTTTCACTTCATCCACATACACTCTTTACAAAATTGCCTTATTGATTCTTGCTCTAGAGAGAACACATGTGATAGTCGCTTAAATATATAGATAGAGTGAATCGACTAAAGATATATCCAAGAACAAGATGTAACAATAACAAACGAGATTATTCTTAATGACTGACTGACGTTAACAAAACAATGAATGATTAATAGGAACGACTATTAGTAAGAGTCAGGAAAGTATAAGTGTGACGCAAGTCTCATCAAACGGGCAAACACCTCATCATGAGGAACGGAGGCAAGACCTTACAATGCAGATTCCTGTGTTTCTGTTGAGAAAATTATATCTCAAAGGTAGCCTGAAAAACAACGAGAACGGTTTTACATTCAAGCTGAAGAACTCGCTGGCACCGGGAACAGCCGTTGCAATTCATCCTCTGAAAGTCGATGGTGTAGAATACCCGTTGACCGCAATCACAATTAGCTCTGTGGATGGAGAGGTGAAGGCATCAGAGGTCACTGAGTCAAAGGCATTCCCAATAAAAGTTGGTGTCGAGATCACGATGAATGTAACTGGCACACCTCTTGCGAAGGGTTCACACAAACTAGACATATCTCTTCAGACAAAAGAGGCTGGAAAACTCAGTTTTGACGTGACTGATGACATAGTATAGTAGAAATATCCATGCAGAGGGGCAATTGCCCCTCTGTTATTGTTGTGCCTGTAATTGGTTGTACGGGCATAAGCAGAATGTATCAGATTTTGATAAACAGAATGAATAATCGCCATAACAGTTTTGAGTGAGAACGCACAAATCGTTGGTTGATTGATATGTACGTGAAGATCAGGACTGACGGCGCCGTCGGTATTGGCCGCGCAACCGAGGGTAGTGATGAGATCACCATTGGTTATGGTGAGGCGCATATGATAGCTGCGGCCCTGGAAAAACTTGCACAGACAGCAAGAAACTATAAGCAGACTTACAAGAAGACCACTGATGTGGGAGCTGGAAACAGAATAGACTTTGAACGCTGGGAGGATGGCCCAATAGTTGTCTCAGGGGACAGACAGCGGTACTATCTCACTGAGCGTGAAGTCAAGGAACTTGCCGATCTCCTCAAGCGGCTGCCACCTGTCGAAGTTGTACCGCCCTCTGACTATGTACAGAAGACCACACCACAGGCAGGACTATGCATCATGGTAAAGAATGGAGGAAAGTCCGCCCAAATCAAACTCACAGAGGCCGCTCTGTTAAAGATAGCCATGATGAGTAGCATTGAGAGCCGATTCTATGAGGAGCAGATGTCAATTGCAGGACGCGACATCAGAATTGTGCGAAGCAGTGACCTAAAATGGCAGTTGACAATCAATGAGACTGCAATCAATTTCACAGCATACGAGGTCGAGGCACTTGTTGCAGGACTACATAACGGAATACTCGATGTACTCATGGACACTGTAAAGGCCGCTGGTTCTGACGACATAGCAGACATTCGAATCAAGAGCTATATTCAACGCATAGAACAAGATGTATCAAAGATAATGGGCGACCACAAGACTGCAAAGGAGACCACTAGAACTATCGTCAGTATGTCAAAAGAGATACTTGCCAGCGATGCAGATGCAGACACGCGAACAGAAAAGTTCATTGAGATGTGCAAGTATGTCTATTCAAAGGTCGATCGTGGTTTTGTGGATCCAATACTCGACTTACTCGCAGCTGTTCTGGTTGTCGGAAGTTAACATGCAGAATCAGTCTGTGACTTCCAGACCGGGGTACTACAATAGAACTACTCATCCATGGACATCAGCCAGGTGTATATGGTCCTGAGATGACTTGGAACAAGAAGATATCACAAAGCGCACGCAATAAGCAGTCTATGTACCGCCAAGACCAGTCGTCTCATCATAAGTGACAACAGTGGACCACGGGTATTTTTTCAAGATGGACTCCACAAGACGTTCAACCTTGCGTTCTTCAGATGTGTCTGCATATGCAAGAAGCAGCACTAGTCCACCACGTGTCCTCTTTAGTTTCTGGTACATCGTCTTAGTTGTATTGATAACATCACACACAATCATTACTTCTGCATGTGGGATGTCAAGATCTCTCTCGCCCACAGGTGACATTATCAAGACTCTCTTATCAGGATCCTCTCGAAACGCTCTCAGTACCTCACTCTTGTCACGAGTCTGCCCAGTCAGAGTCAAAACACCAACACCTGCACGTTCGATCATCTCCCTGATTGACTCGACCATCTCAAGATATGATGTGACAACTAGAGTCTTCTCATGTGTCATAGCTGCAACCAGTGTACGTACCGCCTTGGCGGAGATCTCCGGTAGACTCTTTCGCAGTTCATAGATATTGAAATATCGTCTTAGGAAGGGACCACGGAACATTCGAATGAATGCATGAGGTGGCATCCCGTATACGTACTTACGAAGCATCAGTAGCCCCCCATACTGTGCCTTTAACTCGTCTGATACGGGTAGTGTATCAATGAGTAGATGAATATGACGAGGATCCCCCTGAATCAGTTCCAGTTCTCCACGTTGACTCAACTCCTGCATTATCTCAAGGCGCGTATTTCTAATGAGTTCGTCAAGTACGAGTATAATTGAGCGGATCTTGTTGTCAACAACGCGTTCTATGCGTAGGACGGTGGGATGAATATAGTCAGTCACATCTGTACCATATAGGTCCTCCATTGAGATGAGTACTGTGTTGGGGATATACTCTTGAAGCGTGGCGAGTTCTCTTCGTATCTCAATTTGTTGTTCGTTGAAGACCGCATGCTCGTCACGTAGAGTACCACTCATTCCAATCAACCACTTTCCCCTGAGATACTCAAACAACATCGGCCATGGGTAGACCAGAACGCTATTGCCGCCAGAACGACGTACGATCGTGTCAACTTCATTTATCAAGACCGCATCGGTTTTACCAATCAATAGAGGATCAGTCTCCAGTACACGTGTCAAGACCTGGGCAGTAGTGACGATCACACGCTTCTCTTGTAATATGTTGTGTCTGCGTCCAGACGGTGTTCTCGAGGAGATCTCACCAACATCAGTGGAGAAACCACCGTATTCATTTCTTAGGTAGTCTATAGTCTCAGCTAGTGAAGAGGAGGAGTGAACAATAATAATGAATCTCAGATTGGGATATCTGACACTGACCAGTTGGTGCGTTATGTATCGTTTTCCTAGACCACAATCAAGTTCGATAAGGATGTTATGACCACGACTCTCATCTATTCGGCCCAGTATGTATTGTTGATAGCCTCTAGGTGTATATCGTCGGTCACAATTGGACATTCATATCAACCAACCTTGAAACCTCACTCTTAGATGTGCCGATACAGACTATTCCGTATCATATCGTATAGTCAGGCAAGCCCATGTGTTGCAAGAAACGTGGTCCACTAGTATTATGATTTATAGCGCTCTCAGAAACTCTTGTTCGACTTGTCATCGGGCGATTCGGAGTCCATCACAACTCCATGATCTAGAACAACAGTGACTGGTAGGTCCACAGCTGCACCGCGACGGGGGATCGCCTTACCATTCACCCAGATTGAGTTGGAGGGAATTAGCCGGTCCTTTGGAACAGTGGTGTTTGCACCAATTATCACATTATCACCTATGTCAGCACCAGGCAGTATCACCGCGTTTGCACCAACAGTCACATTGTTACCCAACCGTACGGTCTTCAGATATAGCTTATTACCCTCATATACATGTCCACTGAGTATTGCATTGTAACCGAAGAAACAGTTCTCACCAATTATTGTACGTTCAGGGTTGAAGAGTCGTCCGTTGCCAATGATAGTGCCACGTCCAATCTTGGCACCAAAGAGCCAGTGTCGTGGTTTTGTGTCAAAGAATACTGTGAATAACCATGCAAAATATGGATAGAGTACATAGTAGGCCTCGTAGAACTCGTAGATTAGCCAGTCCTCAGACTCCTTTGAATAATATCCATCGGCTAGTCTAGGAATTGCATGACGTGCCAATCTGAACATAAGACCCAGTATGACTAGAAATAGTCCATAACAGAAAAAGATGATCGGCGGGAGTAGGATAATGAACCAGACTCGTTCATAGAATACCGTGGGAAGTAGGTCGCCAAATGTATTACGAAACAGGGTAGGCAGTTCAGCCAAAAGACCACCATGAGCTGCAATAAGAGTGTCAATGTTTTGGTAGGCCATGAGAAAAAGGATGATGGACGGCAATGATGCAATAAGAATACTTACCAATATGGAAGCAATCAGGTATGCAGAATATATAATAGTTCGACTCTTCATTAGAAACACATTCCATTGAGCGTCTTATGAGGGGGGCGTGTGGTTTAATTTATTGATAGTAGTCGCTCTTTTAAGTAAATTGACGTGATAGGTATGGATAGGATTGCAGTCCATATGTATAACATATATAGAAAATACGAGAATTTGACATATAGCGACCAATGACCACCCGGAAAACAGTTAAAACAAGATCGATAAGGGGGGCATGGGAACATTTTAGATGGACAATGATATCCTAGTTGTGGGATGTGGTCCCGCAGGACTCATGACAACAGAGCGCACAGCGGCCTATGGACTCAAGGTATCAGTCTTTGAGAAAAATGGAAGCGTGACAGACTCATTAATGGGCGAACTTGTGACAGACAAGGCACTCAGACTCTTACGAGTCAGACCAGACAGTGATTGTGTATCTAACAAGTTTACAGAGATTGTAGGAGAGAGCCTTGATACGCATGCAAGGATTGTAGTGGATAGGCGTCTACTTGGAAACTCCTACCTCTTAGATGAGGATGCATGTCAGGAACTTATGCGGGACAGAGCACAGTCGAACGGTGCAGTATTTCATTACAACACACGTGTGACATCAGTGCTAAAGGAGAACGGGATGGTAGTTGGTGTCAGATATGGAACAGAGACTGCAAGTGCCCCATTGACTGTGGGTGCAGATGGATCACACAGTGTGATCTCGGCCACAGCAGGTTTTACACATCCCCGATGGCTACTCAGCTATGGTTACAGATACAAACTAGTCAACTGCAGAGGTATTGATCCTAATGTGGCATACTTCTATGTGGGTCGCGATGTAGGACTTGGATATCTCTGGTTCTATCCAAGGTCATCGACAGAGGCCAACCTGGGAATTGGACGGGTGCCCTCTACAAGACAGGATTGGGCCAGGCTCCCACCTATGATTGATGTACTAAAGAAATACATCAAGACACATGATGAGACTAGGGATGCACGGATTATCAATCTAAATGGAGGGGTTGTACCGTGTGCAGGACTGATCCCCAGATTCACTGACGCTGGCGTGGCATTGTGTGGTAATGCTGCAGGTCAGGTGTCTTCAATAGTTGGTGGAGGAGTGACCACATGTTTCCATGCAGCAACAGTCCTTGCGAAACATGCAAAGAGAATGGCAGATGCGGGAGACTATTCTCGAGCCAGTGTACGACTCTATGAAGAGGAGTATCGAAAGAGTAGACTTGCACACAACATTCAGAACACAGGAAATGGTATGTGGGCAGTATCACGATATGCGATGTTCAATGATCCACTAGAGGCTGCAGAGATGGTACTCAGTCAACTAGATGCAAAGACACTAAACGAAGTGATTCAAGGTCATGCAACACCAACCACGCTATTGACTCTGTTCACAGACTTTCTGCCCATGTTGTTCAAAATAGGTAAAGGCTATCTCAAAAGTGCAGTACTAAGTAGTGTGGCAACTGTACATAGGTAACGATACGATTGGTTGGTGAAACAAGGTGGGCACACCCCCCAAAGGTACTCTTCGTAACTCTCCGGTGGGGCCCTCATTATAAAGAGAAACATTGATACAAATTATTCTGAATAATATACTTAAGGTAGTTACTTTTATTGATAGACATGAAGTAAGTATGTTGTCAGTCTGAGAGAGGAAAATTCATGTCAGATGAACATAGAGAGCCACAAGAGCAGCTTAAACTATTTGTTTTTAATCAAGACGGTGAATACTCCACACATTGGATGCTCTTGGGCATAGTACTTGAACTGTACCACAGTAGAGGAAACCCACCTGATTTTCAGAGTATATACGAGACTGCAGTGCAGAAGAGAGGTCATACCGTGAGCAAGACCTGGATTCATAGGATGCTTAAGAAACTAGTAGACATCGGCATCATCAGAGTTATTGATGAACACGCATATAGAAAGAAGTACATCACAGATGTTGATAGTATCACTACTGGACTAGAACAACTCAAGATCAAAAGACTGACTGATATGAGTGATAAAATAAGACGCCTTCAGACTGAAAAAGAAGACCTGGAACGTATTAATCCATACGTAATTGCTCAACAAATTGTGAGTACTCACACGGGCTCGACTAAAGTGAACTCGTCACTGTTTGCGACAGGTGTAGAGGATGTTCACAAACTGATTGTCTATACCCTGATAAATATGGCACAACCAGGAGATATCATTCGCGCAACTGTAGTGAGAATGAATCCGTTTGAGAGAGGAGTCTATGATAGGACAAAAGACTTCATAGATGCTGCTAAGAGAGGAGTGAACGTCCGGTATCTTGCGGCAGGCAACCTCTTCAGGGGCGAGGAAGAACTGGCAGCCCGTGTTGCACAACAGGACATGGGGCCAATGTTGCAGGAGATATTCGAACTCACACACAAGCAGAACCAATTCGAGGTTCGAATTGCAAGAGACATCATAACTTACAATCATGTCTGTATCAACAATGAAAGACTAATACTTATGGTGAACGAAGACCCACTGACTGCTGCATTGATAACACGCGATATTAACTCAGATATGATAGACAATGTGGTGACCAGTTTTGATGCACTGTGGAACGGTGCCAGGCCACTACATCAAATGAGCCCTGCAGACCTTGTTGAATTTGGACTCGGAGATTCGAGTAGAGTGTCGAGCGAGATACTGTCAAAGAGTTCGATCATCACTAATGATGACAGACAAAAATAGAGGGGTATGATAGAACGGAGCCATCAGAGGACACAACATTACAAATGATAGGAGTAAACTGTTCAGAACGAAAAATGCGAATACTGGCTGCTATACTCAAGACAGATTTGTTCTCAACACAGGGGACACAATTCGATGAGATATATGAACAACTGCTCAGAGAAGAAACGGGCACAAAGATATCAAAACCTCTAGTCTATCGATGTATAACAGCACTGGAGAACGAGGGTTATATCAAATGTGACCGTTCTGGGTACAGACACTATTACAAGACCAGTTTGGACCAGATTGCTAATGCGATCTCAAGACGTCTACAGAATATAGTCGAGGAGAAGAGAGCAACCGTAACAATTCTAAAATCTGAACTCTCAAGACTAGAACATGCGATAAATGGAAGTGTCACAGAACTATTAGACGATATAATCAATAGAAGATGCTCAACGAAGAGGACCAGATTTGTCACTGGCATAAAAGGGGTACGTCGACTTTTTGAGTCAGATCTATGTCCAGAGATTAAAGATGGCGACGTCATTCGTATATCACTTGACTGGACTACAAAGTCTATTGATGGTATCAAGGATCTGATCGCAATAGTATGTGAATTACTAGAAAAAGGAACAATCATACGTGTGTTACTTCCTGCAGATACTCTACAAAATTATGAACTCCATCAATCATTGATACAACTTCATGATACGACTGATTTCCCATCAACAGAACTTGTTGTCAAGAAACGAACGCATGCATCCTTGACATATCAGACTGTAGTCAGGAATAGGCAATCAATGATACTTGTGATAGGTACAAACCCGACAAGAGCTGTATATCTACATAGGGAGGCACATCCAACTCTATTGGACGATGCGGTAGTCAGGTTTGATGAGGAGTTTGCACGGGGCACACCAATAGACTTTAGGAGATGAAATGACTGTTTCAAATACTAAATCTGCACATAATACTAAATTGACGGACGAAACACTTGGACTGACAGCAAGAGAACAAGAGGTACTGATATGTGTTCTGAAACTGAGTCTATCAAGTAAACAACCCACACTGCATGCAGTGACAGACATGCTCAGTTCAATAGATAGTCAGAGAGTAACATCCAACTGGGTGTACAAATGTCTTCATAAACTTGAGAGATGTCATTTTATCAAGGTTGACCGCCTTCATAGACCAAACTATTATTTTGTTGACCGTTCAATTCTTCAAGATGGTGCAAGAGAAAACTGGACTCGAAAAATCAACAAAATTAGAAGAGACATTCAGCAATTAGAGACAGAGATTAAGATATTAGAGTCAGCGAGAGCAGAAACTCTTGCATCATACCTCTACAGGCAACTTGGAGGGACCACCTATAGTAGTGGAACTCGAATAGTATCTGGCGAGACCTGTCTAAGATCGAGTGTCATCAGGGAGATTATTGAATCCACTGGGGATGGAACAATAATAAGAACATGTATGAGCGAACCACTATTATATATCATGAATGAATCATATATAGACACAATTAACGAATTACTAAAGATGATTGTATCACGAAAAATGGAACTTCGTATAATGTTGGTTCCAAAAGAGGGGAATATAGACCGGTTTCAACGTCAAATCCGGTGGATTGTTACACAAATTGAATCAATCAACAATAATATGATTAGTGGGGATTGGTTAAAGGTCCGAATCTACCCCCAAGACGTCAAAACATATAGAATGATATGCATTGATAACAAGAAAATGATACTATGTCTATCGACGGTCTATCCAATAGAACGTGCACTAATCGTGGATTCAAACGACAATAGATACATGATTGAAGATGCAGTACGGACTTTCGATAGACGTTGGTGTAAGGCAATTGAAGTCAAATTATAGATTTAGACACATGTGTAGTATACTGACACCATGACTACTCTTTAGACTCCGAATCGTCAGAGGAAGTTGAGGACTGTATCCAGTTCTTGTCGGTAGACAGAACATAAAAAATATCACTACATGCAGCCTCAAAGTCGCTATATATCCCGTATTCACCACCTGCTGCATATGGATGCCCACCTCCATCGAAGAGTTGGGCTGCCTTGTGACACAGAACACTTTCATTGCCCCTACGAAAACCAAGCAGTCCAGTAGGGCCAAGTGTGATCAAAAGGTCTGCAATACTTAGTTGTCCGCCGTCAGATCGAAGGTTCTCTGGATCTGAGAGAAAGTTACCCATATCAGTTGTGCTGATACCGGCGGGTATCTCGACGATACGTACAAGCTTACCATGAATCTCCATATCCTGATGACCTTCTAGAGCCCGCCTCATCTTTTTGAGGAGCCCGCGTCTATAGTTTTGTAATCTCTTTTCAAGAAGGTCATCCCTAAGTCGTTGTGTCTCTTCGTTCCATACTCCCGATAGACCATTCTCTGAGAGAGCAATAACAAGTGAGGCAAGTACATCTGTAGATCTCTGTCGTTTCTCAATCGAAAATATTCGCAGTAGATTCACAACATCATTCAGTACGTTAGCAGCCTCACTCTGCCGGAGATTGAAGTCACTGTCATGTGCAAGTGCTGCAAGTGATTCAGACACTGTATCGTCAGGCATGAGTACTCTGTGTGCAATCTCTGAGGCACAGACATCTGTTCTTATCTTTAATACTGGATTGTTCTCAAGCGACATTATAGCATTTATGCACTGCTTAGGCCATGTATGATGGTCGAGCCACACGAGTCTACATCCATGGGAAATCGCATCATTAAGACGAGAAAGGACGGAATCGAGTGATTTTATATTAAAGCCTAGATCAGTGATTACAATGAGCATATTTTTGAGAGAAGATACTGCAGAGAAGTCACTCTCAAACACATTGTAATCAGTCAGCATCAAGGAGTGTGCCAGTCTCATTTTATTTGCGTAACGTCTGACAATAGCAGCAGATACTATACCATCAAGGTCTTTTTCGTGAGAGATTGAAAATACTCCCGTTATTTTGCCCGCGATAGTGGTAGTCATCAGGTATCATGACACCTTCGATATGTGAACCTTTTGACTTTTTTCTATGGAAAAGTGCAGGTGTGTCCAAAAGATTATCTAATTCTCAGCAGAGTTGAGAACTGAGCAGTACAACATGACCGACCAGAATGGGCAGAGATGCCTCATGAGCGGTAACGAGGCAATGGCCAGAGGTGCAATAGAGGCCAGAATTGGATTCTGTGCATCATATCCGGGCACACCATCCACTGAGATAACAAATACACTCATGCGTGAGGCAAAGACGTGGGACATATACGTAGAGTGGAGTGTCAATGAGAAGGTGGCATTGGAGGCTGCGACAGGGGCAAGTTGGATGGGAGTTCCTGCACTATGCCCAATGAAGTCACTGGGACTCAATGTTGCTGCAGACTTTCTTCTCAATGTCAATCTGTCCGGTACAGGGCCAGGTGGACTTGTAGTGATTGTGTGTGATGATCCCAGGGGCCATAGTTCGAGCAATGAACAGGACTCGCGGTTCTATGCCAAGGCCGCACAGGTTCCGCTCCTAGAGCCTTCGACAGTTCAACAGGCGAAGGATATTGTAAAGTATGCGTTTGATCTCTCGCAGAGACATCAGATTCCAGTTATCATACGAAGTACCACAAGACTGAGTCATTCACGTGCTCCAATCACTCTCAGTGAAGTGACTCCAAGAGGATGGTCTGTCCAAGACAGACTCCCTTCACGCCTGTTCAATGTACCGGACCCACATCTCAGACACAGGGAGTTGCTCGAAAAGACGCGTATGGTATCTGAAGAATTTAGCAGGTCTGGATGGAATCTGCGACTTGCGCAGAAGGACCCACAACTCACCATTGTCTCATCAGGTATGTGTAGGCTCTATGCGACAGAGGCCTCAGAAAAGGTCCCCTCAATTCAAATTGAACATCTCGGCCTTGTCACAACGTATCCGCCACCAGTCAGGATATTGAGAGATGTTCTGAATGATGCAGAGTCCATTCTCTTCGTAGAAGAGGTGGATCCTTTTGTGGAGGACGAGATAAGAGCACTGTCATCCCAGCTGGAACTGGAGAGAGCACCTATATTCAGGGGAAAGAGAACAGGAGAGATACCAGCATGGGGTGAACTAAACGTAGATATTGTGCGAGATGCAATCTGTTCTTCTGTAGGCATCACCAATGTATCACGTCCACCTGAGGTCATGAGTGCAGTGAGGAAGGCGGAAAATCTTCTAATAGACCGGCCACTCACATTTTGTGCAGGATGTACACATAGAAACGTCTACTGGGTATTGAGAAGACTACGTAGGAGAATGCAGAACAAGTCTAGACTCATTGTGACAGGTGACATCGGCTGCTATTCGCTGGGTGTCTTCTATGACACCACAATGGAGACAATGCAGGCCATGGGTTCGGGTATAGGTACTGCATGTGGGATAGGACAACTCCATAGGTTCGGTATGACATCCAAGACTGTTGCTGTAGCGGGAGACTCGACCTTTTTCCATGCTTGTATTCCTGCTTTGATAAACGCGAAACACCAACAGGCAGACCTCACGTTTCTCATACTTGATAACAGGGCCACAGCCATGACTGGATTTCAGACTCACCCAGGTATAGTTGATCCGGAGCGACAGACTAGAGCTGTTGAGATTGACAGAATAGTGGCATCAATCGAACCGGATCTGGTATTACGTGTGGATGCAACACGAATCAGAGACATTGAGACTGCGCTTGAGAAGGCAGTCAACAGAAGTGGTTTGAAGGTAGTGATATTACAGAGCGAGTGCAGACTCTCTAAGAGGGAGGATAGAGAAGAGCGGCGTAGCATCATAATAGACGAGAGTCTATGCAGACAAGATAGATGCAGAATATGTGTAGAACAGTATGGATGCGTTGCACTTGTATGGGACAAGAATCGGGCGTATCCGACCATAATAGAGACTGATTGTAGTAGATGTGGTGCATGCATTGACGTCTGTCCAGTAGAGGCAATCAGGAGAGAGAACTGAGATGGACGACACATTTAACATAATAGTGGCGGGCGTTGGTGGACAGGGAGGACTGACTGCAAGTAGAATCATAGCAGATGCTGCGGTCACAGCAGGGCATCATGCAGTCATTGGAGAGATATTTGGAGCCTCAAGACGCGGGGGAACCGTGTTTACACACATTAGGTTGAGCAACAAGGAGGTGGGTCCACTAGTTCCAGTCGGTGAACTCGACCTGCTTATCGGACTCGAACCTCTGGAGGCGTTACGTGCTGCAACTCATTACGGTAGTTTAAGAACAACTGCATTCGTAAGCACATATGCGATTCAGACTATTGCTACAATGGCAGGCAAGGCCATCTACCCAAGTATACCAGACATTCTTCAGGCTATTAGGTCAGTCTGTAAATGTGTATTCAGTATAGATCCAGTTCGCCTACTCACACGGGGTCAATTCGAGGCTCTAAATGCCTTTATGATTGGTGTGGCGTGTCAAAAAGATGCTTTCCCTATCGTACCATCCCTGATTGAGAACAGTATATCGCACATGTTGGGCTTGAGAGAGGTGAATCTCTCAGCCTTCAGACGGGGTATGCAGGCACAACTAGAACAAGTCTGCCAGAGTTAGCGCAGTTTCTTTAATTCGGATGCCTTACATGTCTCATTATACATGAGTTCTGCCAGTACTGTAAACATATCAGCAACACCCTCACCGGTCTTGGCTGAACTCTCCATGTAGAGAAAGCCCTGTGACTCTGCCCAGCTCTTGGCCTCCTCTGCTGAAACGGCGCGGTCAGGCAGATCCACCTTGTTTCCAACACATATCATTGGCACACGAACACCAATTGACTCGTCTGCCTCCTGAACCCACTTGGGCAACTCAGCAAAAGATCTACGCCTCGTAACATCAAACACTAGGATGACACCAGCAGCACCACTATAATACATCTTCCTCACAGCAGCAAATCTGGCCTGACCAGCCACATCCCATGCCTGTATCTTGACGCCGACTGCATACTGTGACTCAGGGGGTGAGATGTATGTGAGCTTGACTGCAAATTGGGAGCCAATGGTGGTCTTATAGTCCCGTTCAAACACACCTGAAACATATCTGTTGACAAGTGTTGTCTTGCCAACAGCACCCTCACCAATGACCATTGTCTTAAACAGATAACTATAGGCATCCTTGGGTGTACCAGGTTTTGGGGGTTTGGGAGGCCGTGAA
>FWPU01006811.1_pt1 | contig 22158 bp, 16 predicted proteins | sample 2228361 | NCBI WGS metagenome assembly FWPU01 (sample SAMEA103939777, study PRJEB20133) | metagenome
ATGTGACTTTTCTTTGGTGCCACCTTTCTTTTGGTCACTCAAAAGAAAGGTGGCAAATAGTTTTAGTCTAACTTTTTGTCAATAAGGATAACATATAACCCCGGAAGAGAAGCAAATCTTTTAGCATTGTTCCTTTTGCGATTCTCTATATCCAAAATTTCAAAATGAAAAATTTTTTAGAAAATTTTTTTCAAAAACTATTGCATTTTTTTTAAATATAAGTAATAATATATTAGTAGTAGTTTTTTTTCTACTAAAAAACTTTCTCCAAGAAAATTTAGTATTTTTTGTGGATTTCGGGAGGGTAAGTGAGAAAAATTGGTATTGTCTGTGTGTTGTTACTGACGATACTTTCTGGAGGAGTAGCCTATTCTCAACAGGCGCAGAGAATCCCTATTCCTGCAATTGGTGTAAATATTCAAGAAGCCAGAACTCCCAGACAGGTTGCTCTTTCGCTTCAGATACTTTTTCTCATTACGATAATCTCTCTTGCTCCTACTTTGCTGATTGTTTTAACCTCCTACATAAGGCTCTATATAGTATTATCATTTGTGAGTAGAGGTCTTGCCACACAGACAATACCACCAAATCATGTAATAGTAAGTCTTGCTTTATTTATTACTTTGTTTGTAATGTTCCCTACCCTTTCAAAGTCCTATCAAGAAGGAATAAGGCCTTATCTTGACGGCAAAATTACCCTTGAGGATGGTTATAAAAAAGCAATTCAACCTATTAGAGAATTTATGTTTAAACAAACTTCTGAAAAATATATATACAGGTTTGTCAAAATGTCAAGGCTTGAAAGACCCAGAACACCAGATGATGTTCCAATACAGGTTCTTATTCCGGCTTTCATCTTGAATGAACTAACTATCTCATTTTATATGGGAATGTTGATATTGATACCATTTACTATTATTGACATAGTTGTGGCAAGTGTGCTGATGTCAATGGGAATGATGATGCTTCCACCCATTATGATTTCATTCCCGCTTAAGCTTCTTTTATTCTTACTTGTTGATGGGTGGGACCTGCTTATAGAAAAACTAATTTTAAGTTTTAGAATGTAGGATATAAAATGACAGAAGGTTTATTGTTAACAATAATGAATATGACTTTCTATGAGATACTGATAATCAGCATCCCATTGCTGGGAAGTGCAATGATAGTTGGTTTAATAGTAAGCATTTTTCAGGCCACAACTTCGATTCAGGAACAGACACTTACTTTTGTACCAAAAATGATTGTGATTTTGCTATTGTTAATAATTATAGGTCCATTTTTTGTAAATAATTTGATAGATTTCACCAGAAATCTGTTTGAACTTATTGCTAATGCAAGGATGTGAAGGTGAATATATACGATTTGTTTAATAATTATTTTCAGCTTTTTTTGATTATTCTTGTAAGATGTATGGGTATCTTTATGTCTGCACCGTTTTTTTCTGGTTATATAATGCCTTTTAGATTTAAATTGGCTTTTGGCTTTTTTATAAGTCTTATTGCTACCCCGCTAATCATTGGAAGTGGCATTAAAATTCCTGATAACCTTGCCACATTTGGTGTTTCTCTCCTCTCAAATTTTGTATTTGGATTTGCCACTGGCTTTTTTGCATTCTTTATTGTTTCTTCCTTTCAGCAATCTGCCCAGATTTTTTCAATACATATGGGACTTGGAATGAATGAGGTTGTTGACCCCGTCTCCGAGGTTCAGGTTCCTGCCATTGGAAATATTGTGGGTATTTTAATCCTTATGATTTTTTTAAGACTTGATGGGCATTTCTACCTTGTCAGTCTTATTGTGGATAGTTTTAGAAAAATAGATTTGATAGATAAAAATATTGCGATAATTATTATAAAAGGATTAACATCTGCTCTGGTAATCATGTTTGAAATGAGTTTGAAAATAGCCCTACCAATTATCTCTGTAACAATACTGCTTGATATATCAATGGGTTTAATCTCAAGGGTAGCACCACAGTTTAATGTAATGATAATGGGGTTCAATATAAAAATGTTAGCTGGTTTTGTGATTGTCTGGTTTTTAATGCCAGTATTATTTAACGTTGGTGAAGGTATTATCACTGAACTTATTAATACATCAAGAGAATGGATTGAAGCAATGGGAGTAAGATAACTTTATGCATTGTAAAAAAGAAGAATTGTTTGAGATTTTAGAAAATCTAAAGATTTATAGTCAGGGAAATATTCCTTCTCTTTATAATATTGACCTTCAATTATTTGCTGCAGAAGATGAAGGTAGAACAGAGGAGCCTACCGAGTACAAGAAGAGAAAAGCAAGAGAGGAAGGAAACGTTCCCAAGTCGCAGGAACTAACAGCAATAATAGTTTTTCTTGCAAATTTCTGGGCACTTTCGCTTATTGGTGAATTTGTGTTTCGTAGTTTGTGGAATATAATGAGGTATTATATTGAAAATATAAATAGGCTTGAGTTATCCAGAAATAACTTATTTCCATTCCTTATTGATGTTTACTGGATTTCGGCAAGCAGCACCTTTCCTTTTATGCTGACAGGTGTTGTTTTTGCAATTATTGGCAATGTTATTCAGGGTGGTTTCGTTTTCTCAACGAAAAGGATTTCTTTCAACTTCGGCAAAATTTTTTCAAACATACCCACCAACCTATCAAAAATGTTCTGGTCAAGAGAAGCAATTTTTAATCTCACCAAATCCTTACTTAAGGTACTTCTTGTTTTTATTGTTGCATTTTTGATTTTAAATAATGAATTTGGAAAATTATTAAATTTTTCAAGGATGAAAACCATCGATGGATTTTTGCTTTTATGGAAAATAATTTTTCAGTTTGTAAGCCTTTCAGGTATTGGTTTGCTTTCACTTGCAGCTCTGGATTATGCATTCCAAAGGTGGATTTACATTGAATCCTTGAAAATGACAAAACAGGAATTAAAAGAAGAATATAAAGAAATGGAAGGCAATCCAGAAATTAAGGCAAAAATAAGAGAAATGGAAAGAAGATTGCTTTCAAGAAGAATGATACAGGAAGTACCAAAAGCGGATGTTGTTATTACAAACCCCACTCACATTGCTGTTGCCTTGAAGTATGAACCATCTTACATGAATGCACCGATTGTTGTGGCAAAAGGGGAAGGAATTATAGCACAGAGAATAAAAGAAATTGCAAAGGAAAATGGGGTTTATGTTATTGAAAATAAACCTTTAGCAAGAGAACTTTACAAAAAGGTTGACGTCGGGCAGGAGATACCACCTGAATTTTTTGTTGCTGTTGCTAAGATACTCTCTATTGTTTATCAAATGAAAGGAACGGTTGCTGCCTGAGGAGGATTAAATGGCTACAAGATTTTCTTCTATACTGAGTCTTGAAAGAGTTAAACACAACCTTGATTTGTTTGTAGCAATTGCACTAATTGTCGTAATAATAATGCTAGTAATTCCTTTCCCTACATTTCTACTTGATTTATTGCTTATTCTTAACCTTTTGATAAACCTTATGGTAATTCTCAGTACAATTTATGTCAAAAAACCATCGGAGTTTTCAGCATTTCCGGGTGTTATACTTTTAACTACAATTTTTGGGCTTGGTTTGAATGTAACCTCTACAAGGTTAATTCTGACAATGGGACCTGGCTTCGACAGTAAGGTTATAACCACATTTGGTCATTTTGTTGTTAAGGGAAACTACCTTATAGGGCTAACAATTTTTATTGTTATCATTGCAATTCAGTTTTTTGTTATAACAAAGGGTGCTTCAAGGGTTTCCGAAGTGGCAGCAAGATTCACTCTTGATGCTTTGCCGGGCAAACAGCTTTCAATAAATGAAGACTTAAATGCAGGTTTGATAACAGAAGATGAGGCAAGAAGAAGAAGGGATGAAGTTAGGCTTGAAGCTGATTTCTATGGAGCAATGGACGGTGCCTCAAAATTTGTCTCTGGAAATGTCAAAGTTGCATTGTTTATTACCTTTGTTGATATTGTTGTAGGATTGATAACTGGAGTATTAATGAGAGGAGAGGCTATAGGTGAAGCTTTAAGAACATACACCCTTTTTACAGTTGGAGACGGACTTGTTTCTCAAATTCCGCAGTTATTGATTTCAACGGCCACTGGTTTGATAGTAACAAGAACCTCCGCAAGAGAAAAATTTGGACAAGATGTTGTGCAGCAGATTGCATATGCCCCAAAGGTACTCTACATTGCCGGTGTTACAGTTTTTTTGATGGGATTCATACCCGGCTTCCCAACACTTCTTAATATTATAGTTGGAGGCTTTTTCACATGGCTTGGATACATGATAGGAACAAAACAAAAGGCAGAAGAGGAAAGGCAGAGGGAAATAAAAACCAAACTTCCAGCAGAACAGGTTACTACTGTAGAAGATATCGTAAGAGTTGACCCTATAAACATAGAAATAGGATACAATCTCATCCCCCTTGTTGATAGAGAACAGGGGGGAGATTTACTTGACAGAATAAAGTTGATAAGAAAAAGGATTGGGCTTGATCTTGGTATACTTGTACCCCCAATAAGAATCGTGGACAATGTAGCTATAGATGCATCAGAATATTTAATTAAAATAAGGGGCTCTGAAATTGCACGTGGTAAGGTTTATTATAACAAATTTCTGGCGATGAATCCAAAACTCGATCTCAAGCAAATAGAGGGCATTGAGACAAAAGAGCCAGTTTTTGGTATTGATGCAAAGTGGGTTTCAGATGAGGAAAGGGTAAAGGCAGAATCTCTTGGGTTTGACGTCTTTGACCCACCATCTGTTGTAGCAACTCATCTAACCGAAATTATTAAAAGATATGCAGCAGAACTCTTAACAAGACAGGATGTAAAATCAATGCTTGATGCTATTCAGAAGGAATATCCTGTAGTAGTGGAAGAGGTTTTGAAACATTCAAACATTGGTGAAATTCAGAAAATTTTACAGAATCTGCTTAAAGAAGGCGTCAGAATAAGAAATATGCTTGTAATTCTTGAGACAATAGCTGACTACTCCCCTGGATTGAAGAATGTTGATCTTCTTACTGAGTATGTAAGACAAGCTTTAGGTAAGGAAATTGTCTCAAATTACTCAGTAGAAAACAACAAGCTTAACGCAATTCTTGTAGATCCAGAGCTTGAAGATATTTTAAGTGATTCATTACAGGAAACTCCACAGGGACTTGTTTCCACACTGGATCCAGAAACTGTCAATAAATTTGTAGTTAAATCTTCTGATATAATAGAAAATCAATTAAAAAATGGGATTCAGCCCGTAATTATTTCTTCACAAAAGGTTAGAAGATTAATAAGAGAATTGCTTGGTAGGAGCTACCCATCAATTGGGATTTTATCCTACTCAGAGATTCCGGTGAATTTTACGATTGAACAGGTTGGAATTATAAGTATATGATAATATACGAACTGTAAAATATTATTTTGTTTATTTTGATAGACACAGGAAGGCAATTGCTCTGCATTGTTACCCCGGGTGTAGCCTATTTACACTAAAAAGGTTATTTAATTTAGGTTTTAGATAAAACATATTTTTAGTTGAAATAAAAATATTTAAATGTTAAAATTAATTGAAATTAATATAAGGAGGGGAAAATGCGTTATGCTGTTTATGAAGGTAGAACAAAACAGGAAGCCATAGACAAAATGTTTATGGCGGCAAGGCTTGAGAACAGGGTTAATGAAACCATGCTTATCAGAACTTATCCAGAGGAAAGGAGAAAATTCTGGGGGCTTAAAAAAGAAACAATCTGGATTGCCACTGCATGCATTGATGATGAAAAAATTTTCGAGAAAGAGAGAAGAACTCATTACTCCAAAAAAAATACCTCCCAACCCGATTTGTTTGATGAAACCCAGATAGAAAATGTCAATTATCCATCTCTTAAACGTGAGGTTAGAAGACCTCTCCCAAGCGATGAGGGGATATATTCTTCTCTACTTGAAAAAAACAAAAAACTTGAACAGGAAGTCGAGGTACTGAAAAACTCTTTGTTTGAAATTCAATCTTATATCAAAAATGAATTCGAAGAAATAAAAGAAGGTCTTGTCAAAAATACAAGGAACTCATCGCTTGAAAGTAAAAAAAAGATAATGCAGGATCTCGAAATCACACAACAAAACATTCACTGGGCAGAAGAGTATTTGAGAGAAAGAGAATTTCATAATGAAGTTATAAATGATATTGTCGATTTTTTAAAGATGCAAAAGAGTGGCTTGCTTTTAGATAAAGCCCATATTCTTAATTTAATAAAAGATTTTCTAAAAGTTAACATCTGTCATGAAGAAATAATGTTTGAAAATTACCAGAAAGGAAAAGATGTTATATTTATTGGCCCTACTGGCGTTGGAAAAACCATAACTTTGATAAAACTTGCTGCACATATTGCAGCAATAAGGCAAAAGACCCTTCGTTTTATTTCTATAGATAGATATAAGGTAGGTGCTGATTCCCAGCTAAAAACATATGCTGATATTATGAATGCTCCGTTTTATCAAATTCACAAGAAAGAAGATTTTTTTAATTTGCTTGACAAAGAAGAAACAAATTTTACCTTTATTGATACTGCTGGGAAAAGTCCCAAGGATACTATTGTTTTAAAAGAGTTATCTCAATGGCTTGAACAGTCTGGTAAACCCATCGATGTACATCTCGTTGTAAGTGCAACTACAAAACCTAAGGACTTAGATATAATTGCTTCTGGCTATTCAATATTAAACTTTTCTCATATAGTTGCCACAAAACTTGATGAAACACAGTATCTTGGGTCAATTGTTTCCTTACTGTATAGGGTTAAAAAGCCATTATCTTTCGTAACTAATGGACAGGAAGTACCACAGGATTTTGAAATTGCTAATGTGGAAAAAATAATTTCCGATTCATTAAAATAAGAAAATTTAGGGTAGGAATGATATATGTCTACACTTCTTGGGCCAGATCAGGCCGAAGGATTAAGAAAACTGATGAGAGAATTGCCCCGCTCCAATATGAAAATAATAGCAGTAACCTCTGGTAAAGGTGGGGTAGGAAAATCAAGCTTTTCTTTAAATCTCGGTATAAGCCTTGCAAATATGAAAGATTATCCAAAGAAAGTTATGGTTTTTGATGCTGATCTTGGACTCGCAAATATTCATATTCTTCTGGGTTTTATTCCGAAATACAACCTCTTTCATGTAATAAAGGGACAAAAAAAAATGACAGAAATAATATATAAATCTGATTACGGTATCGACTTCATTGCAGGTGCTTCAGGCTTATTTCAGCTTGCCAATCTTAAAGAAGACGAAAGGGAAAACCTTATTGAAGCATTACAGGAAATCAGTTATGCAGATTTTATAATTATCGATACCGCTGCTGGAATTACATCAAATGTATTGAGCTTTGTTGCTTCTGCTCATGAAATTATTGTAATAACAACCCCTGAACCAACGGCCATAACCGATGCCTATGGAGTCATAAAGTCAATCGTGGCAGGGGTAGAAAACCCAGATATAAAGCTCGTTACAAACAGGGTTAGAAACACCTCAGAAGCTACAAGGGTGGCAAAAAAGGTTATCGATGTGTGTCACCAATTTTTGAATGTAAGAGTTGAAAACCTTGGTTTTATATACGACGATCCTATTGTAGAAGATTCTGTAAGAAAACAGATTCCTTATGTTCAATTACATCCATCTCATAATGTATCAGTATGTGTAAACCATATTGCAAGAAGAATTATGAAACTTGAAGTTCCTCAAGAAGAGGGCGGCTGGCAAAGGTTTTTCAAAAACATTTTTAAACAATAACTTATGGAAGAGTATCACATAAAAAAAGTTATTCAAAAACAAAAAGATTTTTTTGCCACCGGCATTACTAAAAAGATTGCTTTCAGAAAAAATCAACTCAGGAAACTGTATAAATCTATATGTGAAAGTGAACGTGAAATTAAGGATGCTCTCTATAAAGATTTCAAAAAGCCCCCCTTTGAAACCTTCGTTACAGAAATAGGAATTATTCTACATGAATTGAAGTTTCTTATAAAAAACCTCGAAAATCTTTCTAAACCAAAAAAAGTTGAAACCCCACTTTTTGCCTTTCCAGGAAAATCATATATCATTAGTGAACCATATGGTGTTGTTCTGATAATTTCTCCATGGAATTATCCCTTTCAGCTTTCACTTTCACCACTTATTGGTGCACTTTCTGCTGGAAATTGCTGTGTATTGAAAACATCTCCAGCTTCACCAAATACTTCCGGGGTTATCAAGAAAATCATTAAAGAGACTTTTCTTGAAGAGTATGTTACTTTGTTTGAAGGGCACAGGGAGGTAAATGAGTTATTGTTGAAACAAAGATTCGATTTTATATTTTTCACCGGCAGCCCCAAACTTGGAAAAATTATCATGGAAAGTGCTGCAAAAAATCTGACTCCTTTTACGCTGGAACTTGGTGGAAAAAGCCCATGCGTGGTTTGTGAAGACGCCAACCTTGAACTTGCAGCAAGAAGAATACTTTGGGGAAAAATGATTAATGCAGGGCAAACCTGTGTTGCTCCGGATTATTTACTGATAGATAGCTCCGTTAAAGATGAATTTGTAAAACGTGTCTTAAATAATCTGAAAGTTTTTTATGGAGAAAATATTAAAAAATCAAAAAATATTGCTCATATAATTTCAGTTGATAGCTTCAGGCGACTTATGAACTATATTAAAGATGGAGAAGTAATAGGCAGTTTTATCTATGACGAAGATGAGTTATTTTTACCTTTGGTCCTGCTTGATAATGTAAAAAAAGATTCTGCTGTTATGCAGGATGAAATTTTTGGTCCTATTCTTCCTGTTATTGAATTTAATAGTGATGAAGAGGCGGTAAAATTTATATTAAAGAAAGAAAAGCCCCTTGCCTTTTATTTATTCACTTCTTCCAAAAAGCGTGAAAAATTTTATCTTGAAAACGTATCAAGTGGTGGCGTTTGCATAAATGATACGTTAATGCATGCAGGAAATCACCTTTTACCATTCGGTGGCGTCGGTTATAGTGGAATAGGAAAATACCATGGAAGATTCAGTTTTGAAACATTTTCAAACAAAAAAGCTGTATTTAAAAATTCAAATCTTTTTGATATAAAACTGAAATACCCACCTTATACAGAACAAAAAGAAAAAATTATGAGATGGTTTTTCTGAATTTTTTATTAACCTTTTTCTTTTTCTACCGAAAAGATAAAATAAAGAATCAAAATCTGGAGGTAGAATGCTGGATTTAGGCTTAAATAAAAACAATTCTATTTCCGACACTAAATTGGATAATAAGATTGAAAAACCAAAAACCACTCAGAGAGAAAATATTTTAGAAAATAGCATTTCTTTTAAAGAAACTTTAAAGGAAGAAATTAAAAAAGAAAAGCCAACAACTGAAAATTTAGTAAAGCAGGTTGAAACTATTGAGAAAAAATTAGAAGCCCTTTCTAAAAATAATGAGTTAAATTCAGATGAATTACTGGAAATAAAGAATATTCTTAAAGACATTAAATTGTTAATTGATCTGCTTAAAGAAGGAAAACTTAAGTCAAATAGTGATATAAGGTTTGAAAATATTATTTTCTCAATTGAGCAATTTTTAAATCAGCTTTCTCAACTTTTAGAAAAAGGAGATTTTAAGTCTCTTAAAGAGTTAATAAAATCTTTTTCTTCTGTTTTATCAGTGAAAGAAAAAACCCCACAATACTTTGAGAAAGAAATTAGTGAATCCAGAGATAAAATTTTTGCAATGGAAAATAACCATAAAATTACCCTTTCAGAAAAAACAGAGGAAACATTTGTTAAGGAGCCTATTATAATTAAAGCCAATGAAACTATTAAACCAAAAGTTGAAAAAGCAGACATGCCCCTCGCCATTGAAAAGAACTTTCCCATACAAAAGAAAGAGTTAGATTTTCTTAAAGATGTTATTTTCATAACTGAAAAAAAAGTTGAGAAATCTACTGAAAATATAGTCGTAAGAAATTATAATGTATTTACCAGCAGTCTCAACAGAGCAAATATTGAAGCTTTAATATCTCAAATAACCGGTAAAGCAGTAATTATAGTCAGACAGGGGAAAAGTGAACTTAAGATGCAGCTTTTTCCCCCAGAACTGGGTAAAATGAACATGAAGTTTACTCTTGAGGATGGTCAGCTTACAGGAAAGATTGTGGTTTCTACAAAAGAGGCGTTTATGCTCTTTGATCAAAATAAAGAAAGCCTTGCACACTCTCTCAATCAGGCTGGTGTAAATGTTGGAAGAATTGACATAAGCCTTGGAGATTTTGATTCTTCAAATGGGGAAAATTTTGAAACCCTTGAAGAAAAAAGTTTCAGTTTTGGCAGGATAGAGAATATAAATGGCGAAGATTTAGAAAAAATAGATGTTTTCAATAATTCCCTTTATGATGGAATTATAAATTATCTGGTTTAAATAGGGGGTTCAGATGAGTTTGAATTTCTTGATGTCTCCACTTGAGATAAATGAAGCTAATTATAAAGCTGAGGCTTTCAACAAAGAATTAAAGGAGAAACAGAAGGTTGTGAGTAAAGGTACTCTTGAGGAAGCAGACTTTTTGAAACTTTTGATTACACAGCTAAAAACACAGGATCCAACAAAACCTATGGAGGATAGGGAATTTATTACACAAATGGCACAGTTTACAGCATTAAAACAAATGAATCAGGTTGGAGAAAATATGAAAAATCTTGTTAAAGAATTTGCCTTCACAAGATCATTAAATCTCGTCAATAAGCTTGTTTTCTGGAATGACGAATATGGAAATAGATTAAGTGGAGTAGTCGAAAGTATAAAGGTTAAAGGTGGAGAAACACTTCTTATGATTGATGGAAAAGAAATTTCACCTTCAAGCATTATTGAGGTAAAAGGTAGTAAAAGTGAGATGATAACCACAAAATCAGAAACAGAAGAAAATAATTTTTCAAAAGTTGAAAATATAGATAATTTTAATTTTTCAAGATATTAAAGGAGTTGGCATATGATGCGTTCATTATATTCAGCGGTTTCCGGATTACAGAATCATCAAACAAGAATGGATGTTATTGGTAACAATGTTTCTAACGTTAATACTACTGGATTTAAAAAGGGCAGAGTTACCTTTCAGGATATTCTTTCTCAAACATTGACCGGGGCAGCGAAACCTACAGACGAACGGGGAGGTTTAAACCCAAAACAAGTAGGTCTTGGTATGACTATTGCTTCTATTGACACACTAATGAATCAGGGAAGTTTACAGGTAACGGGGAAAAATACTGATCTCGCTATTGCTGGTGAGGGATTTTTTGTGATGAAACTTGGCGAACGAACCTTCTACACAAGAAATGGTAATTTTTTAATTGATAAAGAGGGAACTCTTGTTAACGCCAATGGTCTTAAGGTGCAGGGATGGAATGCAATTACACTTGAAAATGGCGAAAGAATAATAAATACATCTGCTCCAGTTGAAGACATCAAAATTCCGCTTATGGAAAAGCTCGAAGCAAGAGAAACCTCTGTAGTTAGATTAAAAAGTAATCTTAATTTTGATACTCCCATTCTGGGACCAAATCCCACACAGGAAGAATTGATAAAAAATACCCACTCCACACGAATTGATATATTTGACAGATATGGTAATAAACATGGCCTTGTGCTGAATTTCAGAAGAGAAGATTTAAATAGATGGCGAATGACAGCAACAATTGACGGTGTTGAAACAAATACAATAAGACTTAATGTCGGTGGTGCAAAGGTTGATACAAATAATGAGCTTGTATTAAACTTCAATACAAATGGTACAATTGCCTCTATTGGTGAGGCGGCTGGTGCAAATCCTCAAACACTTGCCGAGGGAGTTCTCACTGCCAATATTGTTTATACTTTACCTGATGGTGAAACAAGAAGTTTTAATCTGGCACTCGGCACATCCGGAGAAGTAAAGGACTCAATAACTCAATTTAGTTCGCCTACATCTGCAAGGGCATATTTTCAGGATGGTTATGAAATGGGGTATCTTGAATCTTTCAAAATAGACGATTCAGGAACTATTACCGGAAATTACTCCAATGGTGAAATCAGAACACTTGGACAAATTGCTATTGCTGCATTTGTTAACCCTATGGGTTTGATAAAAGAAGGAGAGACATTATTTTCAGAGTCTAATAACTCTGGACTTCCAAATATTGGAGCAGCTGGTACACAGGGAAGAGGAAAGGTAAATGCAGGAACACTTGAAATGTCTAATGTAGATCTTTCAGAAACGTTTACGGATATGATTGTTACAGAGAGAGGTTTTCAGGCAAATTCAAGGGTTGTAACTACAAGTGATGATATGTTGCGAGAAATACTTAATCTTAAGAGATAAAAAAGGGGGTGCTTAAAGCACCTCTTTTTTTATTTAATTTTTTCATAGTAAGATTATAAAGAAAGATTTTTTTTTCTTTCTTACCCATCACGCAGTAAAAATTTTATGTCAACCCCATAAACCAATATCTTATGACAATTAAGTGAAAGTCTATCGCGTTGTTAATAAAAAATTTTAAATATTATAAATCAATATTTATATGTACCGCAATAAAAAAAATATTCATAAAGTACAATCCTATCCGTTTAGACGACAGGGATAAAAAAAATATTATAATAAAGCATCTTAAAAAATGAAAAAGGCAATCTGGTTTTCAAAATAGATTTTAATATACCTTTAATTAAATCAGAATTAAAAAATAGAAAACCTTAAAATAAAGGAGGAAAATTTATGAAGGTACTTAAGGTATTGCTGGTTGTTACACTGGGAGTGACTATTTTCTTTGGTATCTCTTATGCAGCCAAGAAAAAAAATCCACTGGCTGATAAGAAGCTAACCATAGCATGGATACCAAAAGCCCTGAACAACCCGGTTTTTGAAATTGGCCGAGATGGTGCATTCAAAAAGGCCGAAGAAATCAATGCAAAGGGCGGACCAATCAAAGTTGAAGTGTTGTATGTTGGTCCTGTAGCATCGGATGCAGCAGAACAAAGCCGCGTTGTAGAAGACGTAATCGCAAAAGGTGTTGATGCGATTGCTATTTCTTGTAATGATCCAACCGCACTTGTTGCCCCTCTCAAAAAGGCAATTGCTGCCGGTATTGAAGTTATGACCTGGGACTCTGATTCCCCAAAGAGTGGACGCTTTACCTATCTTGGTGTTGACAATTACCAGGGTGGAAAAGCTGCAGCAGAAATTCTTATAAAGACAATGGGAAAGAAAGGAAAAGTTGCTCTTTTAACTGGAGTTCCCGGAGCATTCAACCTTGAAGAGAGAATACGTGGATTCAAAGATGGAGTAAAAGGAACTCAAATTCAAATTGTCAAGACTGTAGCTTGCAATGACGATATTAATCTTGGAGTTCAGGTAGTTGAAGAAACAATGCAGGCTATACCTGATCTTGATGGATGGTTTTTTGTAGGTCTGTGGCCTTTATTTGCTAATAAAGGGTCCATGCCATTATGGGAAAAGGCAACAAAGTCTGGAAAGAATAAAACTGTTTGTTTTGATACTTTACCAGTTCAGCTCCAGTTTATGAAAGATGGACATCTTGTTGGATTGGTTGGTCAGAAATACTGGGGTTGGGGTTATGACACTGTTCAGATGATATATGATAAAATTGTAAATAAGAAAAAATTTAAAAGTTGGACAGATTCCGGAATGGATATTGTAACTCCAAAGAATGTTGATGTCATGGCTGAAATGTGGGAAAAGAAAGACTTTACAAAGACATTGCCACCAGCCTTCTAAGGCTAACACACTTAAAATAAAATTAAACAGCTGCCCAATAATTTTAAAAAAGTTATTGGGCAGTGTTTTAATTCTAATTTTAACGTAGGAGTTTTATGTGAGTAGTTTAAATAATAAGCCTATATTAAAGGTTGAGAAGATTTCTAAAGAGTTTCCCGGCGTCAGAGCTTTGGATAATGTTGATTTTCACATTTGTAAAGGTGAAATAGTGGCTTTGGTAGGAGAAAATGGTGCTGGAAAATCTACTCTAATGAAGATATTATGCGGAGCATACCAGAAAGATAGTGGAGAAATATACTTAAACGGTGAGAAAATCGAAATTGAAAACCCTCTTCATGCCCAAAAACTTGGCATTGCAATAATATACCAGGAGTTTAACCTCACAAGAAATCAGACTGTGGCTGCAAATATATTTATGACAAGAGAACCCATGGTAAGGGGGATGGGAAAAATATTTGGTCTGGTTGATAAAAAAAAGATGGAAAGGGATGCCCAGAAAATACTTGACAGATTAAAAACAAAGATTTCTCCTAAAGCAAAGATTTCAAAGCTTTCTGTGGCACAAAACCAGATGGTAGAAATTGCAAAAGCTCTGGCAATTGAATCAAAGATAATAATAATGGACGAACCAACTGCCGCCCTCGGAGAGAAAGAGGTAGAAATTTTATTTGAAACAATAAACTCTTTAAAGCAACATGGAATCGCTGTGATCTTTATAACTCATCGATTGGAAGAGGTCATTAAAATTTCTGATAGAATAGTTGTACTCAGAGATGGTCAACTTGTAGGAGAATTAAAAACAAAAGAAGCCTCTATGGACCTTGTCGTACAGATGATGGTGGGAAGAAGTTTAAAAGATTTCTTACACAAGATCCCGGCAAAAATAACAACACCTATACTGGAAGTAAAAAATATCTCAAGAGAAAATGCTGTCAAAGATATTAGTTTCACTTTAAGAAAGGGTGAAATACTTGGATTTGCTGGACTTGTTGGTGCAGGACGTACTGAAATAGCAAGAATCTTGTTTGGTGTGGACCCAAAAGACAGTGGAGAAATACTTATAGAAGGAAAGAAAATAAATATCACTTCACCTGAAAACGCTGTTAAACATGGGATGTGTCTTGTTCCAGAAGACAGGTCTCTACAAGGTTTGGTTCTTAAACTTTCTGTTTTAGAAAACATAATTATGGCTACTTTAAATGAGTATTCCAGTAAAATTGGTTTAATGAAATCAAAAAAAATACAGGAAGTTTCTCATAAGTACATAAAAGCCCTTTCCATACGTACGCCACACCTGAGACAAAAAGTTATGTATCTTTCCGGTGGTAATCAACAGAAAATTGTTTTATCAAAATGGCTGGCTTGCAAACCCAGGGTTTTAATTTTAGATGAACCGACAAGAGGTATAGATGTAGGTGCAAAGGCTGAAATTCATACTTTGATGAGCGAATTAGCAAATCTGGGAATAGGAATTATATTGATTTCATCAGAATTACCTGAAATTTTAGGAATTTCTGATAGAATTGCAGTTATGCACGAAGGAAAACTTGTAAAAATACTGGAAAGAGCCGAAGCAACACAGGAAAAGATTATGGCCTACGCAAGTGGCCAACTTATTAGCTAAAAGAATAGGAGGAATAAAAATGAGTAAAAGTGAAACAGTAAAGAAAGTAAAATTCGCTGTAAAAGCCAGAACGGTTTTAAGAGATTTTGCACGAAGTCAGATTTTTGGAATTCTATTAATCCTCTTTCTCATGGTAGCTGCCTTAAGTGTTTTTACCAGAACATTTCTGACTTCTACAAATATATTTAATATATTAAGAGCCTTCTCCTGGATCGCTATAAGCGCGTTTGGACAATGCCTTGTAATTATTACAGGTGGAATTGATCTGTCTGTAGGTTCTGTAATGGCATTTTCTGGTTTGATATGTGCTTTATTAATGAAAATGGGTATGTACATGCCTTTAGCAGTACTTTGTGGATTAATAGCTGGTTCCATGGCAGGTTTTTTAAATGGCATAATGATTACAAAAGGAAAATTACCCCCATTCATAGCAACTCTCGGTTCGTTACTTATGTTCAGGGGATTATGTTACGGTTTAAGTGGTGGATGGCCCGTAAGGGATTTTCCCGAAAACTTCAGTTTCTTCGGTCAATATGACATCCCATTTTTAGGTATCCCGATTCCACTGCTCTTCGTGATAGTATTTGCTTTGTTAATGAGTGTTTTCCTCTCAAAGACAATCTGGGGATATAGAATTTACGCAGTTGGTGGAAACGAAACAGCTGCAGGACTTTCAGGTATAAATACTTCAAGAGTTAAAATATTGGTTTATACTTTATCAGCAGCCCTTGCTTCTATAGGAGGTATTATAATGACCTCAAGATTGGGAGTTGCTGCCCCCACAGCTGCAAGTGGCTATGAACTTGACGTAATCGCCGCTACTGTAGTAGGTGGGACAAGTTTAAGTGGTGGAGAAGGACATATTCTTGGGGTATTGGTTGGTGCGTTAATTATGCAGGTATTGAGAACAGGTCTTGTATTAGTAGGCGTTTCTGCTTACTGGTTACAGGCAATACAGGGATTTGTAATTGTTGTAGCAATAATGCTTGATCAATTGAGAAAGCAAAGAAGATAAGCTTAATTTATAAATAATTCAGGCCCTCTTTGAGTAAAAGAGGGCTTTTTAATTTTAGAAATATCACATGATTATCCTTGTATTATCAAATAAATAAAAAATAACTCCCTCTATTTAAAAAATGATTTATAATTCAACAGACATTAAAAAGTAACAATAAATCTATTGAGTATTTTTGATAATATTTTATAATGTATATACTACAGGAGGCAAATATGCTAAAAATAGAAAAGGAGCTTCACAGAGTTTTTTCTCATCGTCAAATTGGCTCAATAACAAGATGTCTTGAACCAATAATGCTACCATCCTCTGCTGAATGGATAGAAAATGAGTTTTCAGAAGATGAAGATATTGAGGCTTTACCCATAGAAAACAATGGAGTTATTGTTGGTATTCTAGAGAAGGAAACATTTTCTAAATTATCATCAAAATTAAAATGGGGAGGTGAGGTAAGGTTAAAGGATTTAAAAAATGTACTGGTTGAAAAACCACCCGAAATTAATGCAGAGGAAATTATAGACAACGTCTTTGACAGAATTATAAGTGAAAACAAGGAAAGCATATCTCGATATTTTTTAGTCTTTCATAGAGGCAGTTATATGGGTTTTGTATCCCTACCCCAGATTGTAAGACAAATGAATTCTTTACTTATTATGGATATGGAAAAAGCCAAAGAAGTGCAAAGCTATCTTTTGGAAAAAGCAAAAGAAAAAGATTCAAGGCTGGAATTTGCTGTTTATAATCAAATGGCTGGAAGAGTTGGTGGAGATTTTTATATTAACTATGAGTACAGTAACAAAAAGGCTCAAATAATTGGATGTTTTGATGTTTCAGGGAAAGGATTTTCTGCTTCGCTGGGGACAATCACTATTGGGTCTTTTATAACAGCGCTTAGAATTCATAATATAGAAGATAAAGAGCCATCTTCTTTTTCTCAAAAACTTGACAATTACGTAAAAGAACTTTCCCCTGAAGGTTCTTTCATAGCAGGTGGACTTGTATTAATAGATTATGAAAACAATAAATGCTTTATTCAAAATTTTGGTCTACCTCCTATGTACATCTTTGACATTCAAAACAACAAAAAAAGCCTCAAAGTGCTTAAATCCAATTTACCACCATTCGGTTTGGGAAGTTTATCCAACTCAAAACCTGTTTTCGCTCAATTTGAAATTAAAAAAGACTTGAGAATTATAATGTTTACAGATGGTTTACCCGAGTTAAAAGATTCTTTCGGAGTTCAGTTTGGTGATGACACGGTAACACAATTAATTGTAAAAAATGCGAACATCAGTCAAAGTGATTTTATAAATACTGTTAGAGAAGCTATTGAGAAACATAGAAAAAATGTACCTCTTTCAGATGACATAACTCTTGTAGATATTAGATTTTTATAAAATTAATAAAACTTTTTCAAGCTTTCTTCCCTGTACTCGCTCGGCGTCTGACCCGTAAGCTTTTTAAACACATTGTTAAATGTAGATTTTGAGTTAAATCCTGACTCAAAGGCAACATCAAGTATGCTTAAATTTCTATTCTTAACCAGAAGTTTTTTTGCCTCTTCCACCCTGTAATAGTTAATTAAGTCATAAAAATTTGACTTTGCATACTCATTTATAACATATGAAAGATGATTTCTGGGAATTCTTAATTTCTCAGATAGTTCAGTAAGAGAAAGATCCATATTTTTATAAACCTTTTCAGTTCTTAAACAATCTATCAATTTCCTATAATACCTTTTAGCAATTTCATCCGGCAACCTTGATTTCTGATATTTCGCAAAAAATTCCTTCCTCTCTTTAATTTTACCAGTTTCAGCAAGTTTCCCAACATTTTCATGTTCAATTATTCCTTTTATCGCATTGGAAAGTTGGATGGTTAATGTCTCAAATATTTCCATTTCTTTATTCTCAAATTCGTAAATCACATATCCAAGTAACTCATCATAAAAATACAGACTTTCAATTATAAATTTATTATCATTCGATAGTCTTTTAACTCCACCAGGTACAATCTCAGACGTTAAAAATAAAAAATTATTCTCAGTAATTCTATTCTTTCCCTCATAAGCAATTAAAACATGTGAGTAATTTGTTATATCATTCTTAGTATTATTTTCAAAAAGACAAACATAGCAGCTCTTTATTCCCATTCTGGGAAAGTATTTAAATACAGTATCCGAAAGAGCCTCAAAATCAAAACAGGTTGTAAGCGACTGTGTAATCATAAAAAAGTCAAACTCCATCTTTTTAGTTTCCATTATTGGATTTCCAGCAATTCTTTCCCTTATGCTGTCGATTATTTGCTTTGCTTTTTTCTTCAAATCATCAATAAAATCAATTCTTTTTTGAGACACCAACCCTGCAATAACGTTATTAAATATATGAAGAATTATAAAATTCCAGAAGTCAGAATCATTTCGGTTTGTTATGGCTTCCGATAATATTTCATCAAGAATAACTAAAAACTTTTCCTCCCTTAGATCCTTAATATCATCTATAAACGAATCAATAAGGTCCACTGTCCATTCAAGAAGTAATTTATCATCAATAACATTTGAAAACTGCTCACTTAACAAATCCCTTACTTCCAATATCAAAGATTCTCTTATCCTATCAAGGTTTTCAAGAACTTTACGTGTTTTTTTGCCAACTTTTAATATCTTTCTTTCGGCATTTAAAAAACTCACACATCCACATGTTTCCCTTACTACAAGTTTTGTTGGAAAAATAACCTTTGAACTTCCCCTTCGCTCACACATCATTTCAAAAAGCATCTTTATCGCCTTATAACCAATATCAAACAAGGGTTGATGTACTGTAGTCAGGGGTCTTGAAAAATAGATAGAACCTTTTATATCATCAAATCCTACAACGGCTATATCTTCAGGAACTTTTTTGCCTCTGAAAGCTAATTCCTGAATTATTTGCATTGCCACAAAGTCATTTGAAGCTACAATCACGTCAAAACTCACCCTTCTCTCATCGAAAAGTGTAGAAATAGCCTTCTTTCCCGTATCCCCAACAAACATCCCTGAAACAACAAGATTATCATCGAAAGGAATATTATATTCTTCAAGAACCTCTTTATAAACTCTAAATCTTTCAGTCGCCTCAACATTTTTCTCAGGTCCCCTTACAAAAGCTATTCTACTGTAGCCGTGACTTTCAATAAGATGAATAAGAAGCTCTTTCATACCAGAACGATTGTCAACAAGCACACTTGATCCATATTTGATTTCTCTCCCTACACTAACAACAGGCTTCCCACTATATATTTTACAAAAACTATCAAACTCTTCAGCACTGACAAAACTGCTCAAACTTGAAGACATAAGAATTATTCCATCAATCAATTCAGATCTTGCAATCTCAAAAACTGAATTTTTCCTTGTACCTGAATACTGTGGAGAATTAATTGCCCCCCCATCAAAATAAATCACTCTAATTCCATTATTGATCGCAAATTGTTCGATGCCAGAAAATATATTTATCTCATAACTATCATAGAAATTATCAAGAAATACACCCACAGTAAAACAAATATCCCTATTTTTCAATGTAAGGGTCCTTATTTTATACTGAGAAGGTGTCATTCCAGTATAAGTTTTAAAAACCTTACTGAATTCAGCCTTTGAACTAAATCCAACCTCATTATAAATTGAAAGATAATCAAATATTTCACCATCATTAATAAGTTCAATAAGTTTATTTCTTGCCTCTTCAACACGGTAACCATTCACAAAATCATAGAAATTCTTATCAAGGTATTTATTAATGACATTCGAAAGAAAATAGACTGAAACATTCATCATTTTAGATAAATCTGTCGGTGATAAGTTAGGAATCAGATATGGTTTTTCCCGTGCAAAAAAATCCAATAACGTTACTAAAAACTTTTCTTCCTCAATTTCCTCATTTGTCTTAAAAATCTTTGCAGCTTTAGTTTTAAAAAATCTCTCTGGATGAAAACATACATTGTGACCAATCAGCAATAATACAAAAAAAGTAAAAAATGGGAAAATAACTGAAGCTTTCATGAAAAATGGAGAGAAAAACAAAAGAGAAAAATTAAAAATAAAAAAAATCCCCCACCCTACATAAATTAAAGCTATTTGTTTAAGCCAGAACAAATTTATTTTCTCTCCAGAAAAAATCAAAAGCTTTTTTTTGACCTCATAATTTTTAATAGCTAAAAGAATTTTCACAATGTAAAAAGTTAATTGCAAAATAAATAAAGATAGAAAATATGCATAAAAAACTATATCTCTCCAGTAATTTTCTTTAAATTTTATAAAACCAATAATGATAACGTTAATTAAAACAAACATAGGAATAAAATGAAATAAAGTTTTTACCTCTTTCTCACTTTTATCTTCCCTCAGAATTTCATTTATATATAAATATATTGCAGGACCTAAAAAAGAGGCAGTCATTACAATCAAAAAAATAAAATAAGGAATATAATAACTAAGAGATGGTTTTAATTGAAGTAATATAAATGAAACCCAGTAGCAACCAAAAAGAAACAATGAAAGAAATATATTAGCCTTTTTTTTTCTTGGGTGAAAACACAAAAGGACCAGTAAAAATGAAACAACAAAAAAACTTATAAGAGAAATCAAAAAAGAAAGGTTTGTCATTATCCCCATAAAATCCAAATCCCCAATAACATTTCTAATTGTAGAAACCGCTTTCTTTAAAAATAAATTATAACTCAAAAAAACAAAAAAATAAAGAGGACTTATATTTGTTAAAATAAAAAACTCATTGACATAATGTACCCATATGATAAAATATAACATGTTAACATTAACAAAATTTTTTTTATTTTTACTTGCAATTTTACAGATCTTTAATGTATGTTTCAGTCAAAGTAGTACGTTTGCCAGACAGGGAATTATTGACCTTACTGGATTAAATTTTGGAAAGAACAATATTATTTTTCTTTCAGGTGAATATGAATTTTACTGGCAAAAGCTAATTTACCCGGGAGAATTTGAAGGTAATAAACCAGAGTTTTTTTGCCTTCCAGGAGTGTGGAACAACAAAACCTATCAGGGAAAAAAACTAACGGGAGAAGGTTTTGCTACTTTCCGCCTCACCTTTATATTGGATGAAGATATTCCCTCTCTTGCTTTATACATAAAAAATTTCTCATCCTGCTACAGGCTCTATGTTAACAATAAACTTGTTGCCACAAATGGAGTTATTTCAGAAAAGGAAAATATCTTTATTCCACATTTTCACCCAAACTTAATCTTTTTAGAAAATTTAAAATTAACAAATTATCTTATAATTCACATTGCGAATTTTTCATATTATCAGGGTGGGCCATGGAATAAAATATTATTGGGTAAAAGAAAAAAAATAATTGACATGATAACTATAGATACAATTATAAACACAACTGTTTTATCATTTTTGATAGCAATTGGAATTTTTCATCTTTCAATATTCTTTTTAAGAAAAAAAGAACATATATTTCTATATTTCTCTTTGTTTTGTTTTATAGCAGCAACTTGCCTTTTTATAAATGGCCAGAGTGAATTTAGAAAATTTTTAGTAAATATAAACTGGCATCTGCTTGAAAAGATAATGTTTGTTTTGTTATATTTTCTTCCCTTATTTCCTTTTATACTCGAAATACTATTCTCTGAAATTGTTCACAAAAAATTTCTACTAATATATAAAATTTTTCAATCATCATTGATGCTTTTTGTTTTAGCTACACCCACACATATATT
>FWPU01006812.1_pt1 | contig 22147 bp, 15 predicted proteins | sample 2228361 | NCBI WGS metagenome assembly FWPU01 (sample SAMEA103939777, study PRJEB20133) | metagenome
TCCCAAAGATGTCAAGGCGTTGATCCACATGGCCGAGCTGTATGGCGAAAGCCCTGAAATCCTGCGGGCGGTGACCCACGTCAACTATGACCAACGCAAGCGGTTGATCCAAAAGTTGCGCCACATCCTGGGCGGCTTCCGAGGCAAGGTCATCGGCCTGTGGGGCCTGGCCTTCAAGCCCAACACCGACGACATGCGCGACGCCCCCTCTATCAGCCTGATCCACATGCTCCAACACGAGGGGGCCACGGTCAAAGCCTACGATCCAGAGGCCCAGGAGAATGCTCAACGGCTGCTCAAAGATGTGATCTTTTGTCAGGATCCCTATCAGGTGGCCGAAGAGGCCGACGCCCTGATCCTGGTGACCGAGTGGAATGAATTTAAGCAGCTAGATATGGCCCGCGTCAAATCGTCCATGCGCCAGCCGGTGCTGGTGGATGGCCGTAACATCTATGATCCCAAGCGGATGGCCGATCTGGGGTTTACATATCGGGGCATGGGCCGGGGCTATGATGGGGAAGGAGCCGGATAACATAGGGGCGAGGCGTGCCTCACCCATGCCTGCGTCGCCTCTGATCTCTGTCGGCGTAGACCTGGTCGAGGTGGAACGCCTGCGGCGGGCAGTGGAGCGGTACGGCGACCGGTTCCTGGTGCGCATCTACACACCGGAGGAGATCGCCCGCTACCGCGACCGGCTGCCGGAGCTGGCCGTCCGCCTGGCAGCCAAGGAAGCGGTCTCTAAAGCGTTGGGGGTCGGGCTGGCCCACCTCAGCGCCTACGGCATCGGCTGGCGGGAGGTGGAGGTGCTGTCTGACCCCCGTGGCAAGCCGGTAGTTTATCTGTCGGGCCGGGCGTTGGCCTTGGCCGAAGAACAGGGCCTGCGCCACTGGGCCATCAGCCTGTCGCACGAACGCGGTTACGCGGTGGCCCTGGTCGTTGCCTCTGGCTAAACAGAGCCGCTCCCGCCGGAACGACGAGCTGACGGGAGCGGCTCCTTTTCCCTCAATAAAACTTTTCCACCGGCCAGCCCCGCTTCCGCGCCAGCCGTCGCAGGCGGGGATCGGGGTTCACCGCCACCGGATGGCCCACCCGTTCCAGAAGGGGCAGGTCGCTGATGCTGTCGGTATAAAAGGTGCTGGCCGACAGGTCTACGCCATATTCGGCTGCAAACCGCTCGGCCCAGACCACCTTGCCCTGGCCATAACATGCCGGTGGTTCGATCTCCCCGGTCAGCCGTCCGTCCCGGCTTATTAGATGGGTGCAGACATATTGGCCTGGGATGCCCAGGTATGCGGCCAGCGGCCCCACGACATATTGGGTGGAGGCCGAGACGATGGCCACCACATGCCCCTGAGCCCGGTGTTCGGCCACCCGCTGCTGACCTCGCTCGCTCAGGTGAGGGAGCACCTCTTCTATGAACCAGCGATCACACAGCGTTCGCATCGCCACCTCGTCATCACCGGCCGCGTTAGCCAACAGCCGGGGGAGCAGCTTTTGCATATTCAACACCCCCAGCCGGCCGAGAAGCACCCACCAGAGCACCCGAGCTACCTCGCGGCGCTTTATCTGACCAATCCGGTACAGATAGTGGGCATAAAGCTGACCGGAGGTGGTATCCAGCAGGGTCTTGTCCATGTCAAACAATGCTGCGATCCGGCCCATGTTCTTCCTCTCCTCAACGGCTTGGGTCAATTATACGCCAGAACCGGTGTCCGGGCAAAGGCACGCCCTGCGAAATACCCAGCCCGCCACTTGGTGCCTTCCCCTCTCCTGTGGTAGAATAGGTTGCAATTCTCAAGAGGGGGGGGCGTTATGCGCGCCGAGATCATCACCACCGGCACCGAGCTGCTGCTGGGTCAGATTGACGATACCAACGCGACCTACCTGGCCCGCCAGTTGCGGGACCTGGGCATTGACCTCTATTTCCGCACCACCGTGGGCGACAATGAAGGGCGCATCGTCCAGGCGCTCGAGCTGGCGCTGGCCCGCGCCGATCTCATCCTCGTCACCGGGGGCCTGGGGCCGACCGTGGACGATGTGACCCGCGAGGCCGTGGCGCGCGTCACCGGCCGGCCGCTGGTGCTGCATCCCGACCTGCTGGCCCAGATCGAAGCCTTTTTTGTCCGTGCCGGCGCCCGCATGACCGACAACAACCGCCGCCAGGCCTGCCTGCCTGAGGGCTGTATCCCTATCGAGAACCCGGTAGGCACCGCCCCCGGCTTTATTGTCGAAGACGGGCGAGGGACCATCATCACCCTGCCGGGGGTGCCCCACGAGATGCGCTACCTGATGGAACATACGGTGTTGCCTTACCTGCAAAAGCGGTTGGGACAGCACGAGGTGATCGTGGCCCGCATCTTGCGCACCGTGGCCGTGGGCGAAAGCCGCATAGACCAGGCCATCGCCGACCTGGAAAGATCGGCCAACCCCACCGTCGGACTGTCGGCCCATCCTGGCCAGACCGACGTGCGGATCGTGGCCAAGGCCCCCACCCAGGCCGAGGCCGAAGCGTTGCTGGCCGACTTTGAGGCCCGCATCCGCCAGCGCCTGGGAGCGGCCATCTATGCCGTCGGCGATGCGACGCTGGAGGCCGTCATTGCCGATCTGCTGCGCGGGCAGGGCGCGACGTTGGCCGTCGCCGAAACGATCACCCGGGGCGACATCAGCCGGCGGATGGGTGCCCATCCCGACGTCTTCCGGGGCGGGCTGGTGGCCGCCGATGGCCCAGCCCTGGCCCGATTTCTGCACCTGCATCAGGGGGAAGGAACCGGCGAGGCCGAGGCTATGGCCCTGGCCCAGGGTGTGCGACTGGCGTGGGGAGCCTCGCATGGCCTGGCAGTGGTGGGTTCCGGCGCGGGCGAGGCTGATAGGCCGTGGGTGGCCGTGGCCTCTGCCGGCAGCGCCGACGTGCGCCAGACCCGTTTTCGCGGCCACGACGACCGCGCCCGGACCTGGACGACGACCCTGGCCCTGGAATTCCTGCGGCGCTTGCTGCTGGGCCTGGCCGAGGGGTGGGCGCAGTAGCTGCCGTTGCCCTTTTCGCTACGACGTGGTACAATAGCACCTGTACCTGCCCAGCCGGGCGGTTAAAACTGCACCTGAGAGGGCGCATTCGCATTGGAGCGTCCTCGTAAGCGGAGGGCGGGGGTGAGGGCCGTCTTGAGCCAGCCCTCACCCCCCGGCCCCCTCTCCCAAGCGTGGGAGAGGGGGTGCCCGACGCGGAATTGCTTTTTCTCGAAATTTGTTGTTTCAGCCGATTCCGGGCTCGGAACCGATTGGGATTTCTGGCGAGTTGCCTGCCTGCCGACTCTGGCAAGGAGGAAAGTGCAATGTCTAACCCTGCCAAATTGGTGCTGATTGACGGCCATGCGCTGGTGTACCGCGCCTTCTTTGCCCTGCCGGACGACATGGCCACGTCGCGCGGCGAGCCGACCAACGCCGTGTTCGGCTTTGCCTCGATGTTGCTCAACGTCCTGCGCGATGAACAACCCACCTACCTGGCCGTGGCCTTTGACCGAGGCCGCACCTTTCGCCATGAAGAGTATGCCGAGTACAAGGCCAACCGCGCCGAAATGCCCGACAGCCTGCGCTTTCAGTTCCGACGGATTGAGGAGCTGCTGGCCGCCTTCCGCATCCCCACCTACTCGGCTGAAGGCTTTGAAGCCGACGATGTGCTGGCCGCCCTGAGCCGGCAGGCCGAAGCCCAGGGATTGGAAACCCTCATTGTCACCGGCGACACCGACACCTTCCAGCTTATCCGCCCCGGCGTGCGGGTGCTCACCTCACGCCGGCAGTTCGGCGACACCGTGATCTATGATGAGGCCGGCATCCGCCAACGCTACGGCCTGGAACCCAAGCAACTGGTGGACTATAAGGCGCTGGTCGGCGATCCCAGCGACAACGTGCCCGGCGTGCGGGGCATCGGCGAAAAGACGGCGACGGCACTGCTGCAAAAGTATGGCAGCCTTGAGGGCATTTACCGGCACCTGGACGAGATTGGCAACAATCGGACCCGCACCGCGTTGGAACAAGGCCGCGACCAGGCGTTTCTCAGCAAGCGCCTGGTGACCATCACCGCCGATGTTCCGGTGACGCTCGACCTGGAGGCGTGTCGGGTGCGGGAGATGGACCGCGAGGCGGTGATGGCCCTGTTCCGCGAGCTCGAGTTCCGCTCCCTGTTGAACCGCTTGCCGACGGCAAAAGAGCACGGGGTCAAACAGCTTTCCCTGTTTGGAGGAGAGGAGGAGGCCAGGGTCAAGCCGCCTCAACAGAACGACTATCGCCTCGTGGATAGCGTGGCGGCGCTGGAGGCGATGGTCGCCGACCTGCAGCGGCGCTCGGCGGTGGTTATAGACGTAGAAACTACCAGCACCGACCCGATGGCTGCCAGGCTGGTCGGCATTGCCCTGAGCGCCCAGGAGGGCACCGCCTACTATCTCCCAATCTCCCGTCTCCCCCTTCCCGCCCTCCTCGAAAAGCTCAGGCCCCTCCTCCAAAACCCCAAGCTCCCGAAATATGCCCACAACGCCAACTATGACCTGACGGTGCTGGCCGAAGCCGGCCTGGATGTGACGCCCGTGACCTGCGACACTATGATCGCCGCCTGGCTGCTAGAACCCGCCCGCCGCAACCTGGGGCTGAAGGACCTGGCCAAGGATCACTTGGACGTGGAGATGACGACCATCGAAGAGCTGATCGGCAGTGGCCGGAAGCAGATCACCCTAGACCAGGTGCCGGTCGAAAAGGTCGCCGCTTACGCCTGCGCCGACGCCGATATGACGTTGCGCCTGGCACAAAAACTGCTGCCGGAGCTGCGGGATAAGGAGCTGTGGAAGCTCTTTGTCGAGGTAGAGATGCCGCTGGTGCCGGTGATCGTAGATATGCAGCGGGCGGGGGTCAAGCTGGATGTGAACGCCCTGGCCGAGATGGGGCGGCAGATGGGCGAGCGGCTGGGCCGGCTCCAGGAAGAGATCGAAAAGCAGGTGGGCCATGCGATCAACATCAACTCGCCGCAGCAGCTCAGCGTCGCCCTGTTTGACGAGCTGGGGCTGACTCTGCCTGGAATGCGGCGGGGTGTATCGGGCCACTATTCCACCGCCGCCGATGTCCTGGAAAAGCTGCGCGGCAAACATCCGGTGGTGGACCTTATCCTGGAGCACCGCCAGCTTGCCAAGCTGAAAGGCACCTATGTGGATGCCCTGCCGGCGTTGGTCAACCGGCGCACAGGACGGGTGCATACCTCTTACAACCAGGTGGGCACCGTGACCGGTCGCTTTAGCAGCAGCAATCCAAACCTGCAAAACATCCCCATCCGCACCGACATGGGCCGCGAAATCCGCCGCGCTTTCGTGGCCGAGGAGGGCTGCTTGCTGCTGGCCGCCGATTACTCGCAGGTGGAGCTGCGCATCCTGGCCCACATCTCCGGCGACCCGGCCATGTTGGCCGCCTTTGCCCGCGGGGAGGACATTCACGCCAGCACGGCGGCAGCCATCTACGGCGTGCCCCTGGCCGAGGTAACACCCGCTCAGCGGCGCGTGGCCAAAATGACCAACTTTGCCATCAGCTATGGTGTGACCGGCTATGGGCTTTCGGAGCGGACAGGGCTGACGCAGGCAGAGGCAGAGGCCTTTATCCAGACCTATTTCCGAACCTACCCCAAGATCAAGGAGTACATTGACCGCACCCGGCAGCAGGCCCGCGAGTCGGGCTATGTCGAGACGCTGCTGGGCCGCCGCCGCTACTTCCCGGAGCTTTCCCCTGACGCCCCGACCCCCACCGCCGCCCGCGAGGGGGCCTACCGCATGGCAGTGAACGCCCCGATCCAGGGGTCTGCCGCCGATATTTTGAAGGTGGCCATGAACCGCCTGTGGCGGGCGATCCAGGCGCGGGGCCTGCGCAGCCGGATGATCCTGCAGGTCCACGACGAGCTGGTGCTGGAGGTGCCGGAGAAGGAGCTGGACCAGGTGATCCCGCTGGTCATCGAGACGATGGAGGGCGCCTACTCCCTCAAAGCACCGCTCAAGGTAGATGCCCGGGTCGGGCGGAATTGGCTGGAAATGGAGGCGGTATGAGGTTTTCTAGAGTTTTGTTGGAAAACTGGCGCAATTTCGGGCATGTAGATGTGAGGTTGCAGAACCGCGTCTTCCTGGTGGGGCCTAATGCTTCCGGCAAGTCCAATTTTCTAGACGTGTTCCGCTTCCTGCGCGACCTGGTAAAGCCAGGCGGCGGCTTTCAGGCATCGGTAGCGGAACGGGGGGGCGTCTCTCGCATCCGCAACCTCGCTGCCCGGCGCTATCCAGACATTGTCGTCGGTGTGGAATTGCAGGAAAAAGACGATGTCGTCTGGCGCTATCAGATCGCCTTTGCCCAGGACAACCAGGGGCAGCCGGTCCTCAAAGGAGAAACGGTTTGGCGTGGTACTGAACGGATCCTGGAGCGACCAAATGATGACGATCGGGCCGACGAAGCGCGGTTGCGGCAGACCTATCTGGAACAGACCTTTGCCAACCGCGAGTTTCGGGAGATTGCCCAATTCTTCAGCTCGGTACGATATTATCACATTGTTCCCCAATTGGTCCGAGATCCAGAACGCTCGATAGGACGCACTGCAGATCCATTTGGTGGTGACTTTTTGGAGCAGATCGCCCGGACCAATAAACAAACCCGCGATGCCCGTTTGCGCCGCGTCGTGACGGCGCTCAGGGTGGCTGTTCCTCAGCTCAAAGAACTCAAGTTGGACAAAGATGCTCGGGGCACCCCTCATCTGCTTGGCAACTATGAACACTGGCGGCCCAAGGGAGCCTGGCAGACAGAGGCCGATTTTTCCGATGGAACCCTGCGCCTGCTGGGCCTGTTGTGGGCCTTGCTGGACGGCACAGGGCCCCTTTTGCTGGAGGAGCCTGAACTGTCACTCCATCCTGAAATCGTCAGCTACATTCCCCAGATGATGCTGCGCGTCCAGCGTGGACAAAAGCGTGCCATTCGCCAAGTTGTCATGAGCACACATAGCAGCGATCTCTTGCGCGATGAAGGCATTGCCGCCGAGGAGGTGCTTTTAACCATCCCGACTGCTGAGGGAACAGAGGTAAAGGCTGGGGCGGAGATAGAAGAAGTGCGTCGGCTTCTGGAAGCAGGTCTGCCACCGGCCGACGCGATCATCCCTCACACCCGACCGGCCAATGCCGTTCAACTCTCGTTCTTTGGGGGGGATTGAGCCGGCATGAAACAACCTCCCTATCCCGTCAACCTGCTGGTCGAGGGTCCGACGGACGAAGCGATCGTCCGTCGCCTTCTTGATTACGTAGGGCTGACCTGTGGGGTTGTATATGGCAAAACCGGCAAAGCTGCTTTACTCGAACGCCTGCCCAAGTACAACCGGGCAGCCGGCTTTGCCCCGTGGCTGGCCGTGGTAGACCTGGACCAGGAGCCAGAGTGTGCGCCGTTGCTCATCCGATCTACACTCCCTAATCCGGCCCCAGGAATGAGGTTTCGCGTAGCCGTACATGCTGTTGAGGCCTGGCTCCTGGCCGACGCTGAGCGGCTGGCTGCTTTCCTGGCCATCCCCGTCGCCAGAATTCCACCAGATCCAGACACGCTCTCGGATCCCAAGCTGTTCCTCGTAGACCTGGCCCGGGCAAGCCGTCGCCGGATCATCCGCGAAGATATGGTACCCGGCGCAGGAAGTAGCCATCGAGTGGGGCCAGGCTATTCTGGGCGACTCATCGAGTTTGTGACCACGGCAGGTCCACGCTGGCGGCCCGAAGTAGCCCAAGAGCATTCCCCTAGCCTGAAAAGCTGCATTGACGCACTGCACACCTTGAAGACATGGCAACCATAATGGATGGAACGATTGGAGACAGAAGATGGTTCGAGATGACCTGGCCGATCTAATCTATCAAGCTATACGCAAGGCGCAAAAGAAGGGCGACCTGCCCAAGACTGCAATCCCGCCGGTCGTCGTCGAGCGGCCACGGCGGGCGGAGCACGGCGATTACGCCACCGGCCAGCCGCTCAAGATGATCGCCGACATCAACAATGCGCTGAAAGGGGCGGAAAAACCGACAATGACCCCCGTCGAGGTGGCGCAGCGCATCGTCCGCCGTCTGGACAAGGCCCCCTTTGTCGGACGGGTGGAGGTGATGCCGCCGGGGTTCATCAACATCACTCTGGCTGAGGGCTGGCTGGCCGGGCAGGTGGATGCGATCCTGGCCGCCGGCGAGGCTTTTGGCCATGTGGATCTCGGCCACGGCCGGCGGGTGCAGGTCGAATTCGGCAGCGCCAACCCCACCGGTCCGATGCACGTCGGCTTTGGGCGCAACCTGGTGTTGGGCGACTGTGTGGCTAACCTGTTGCAGGCCGCCGGCTATCAGGTGCAGCGCGAGTTCTATGTCAACGACGCCGGCTCGCAGATGGACAAGTTTGGCGAGAGCCTGTACGTGCGGTACTGCGAACTTCTGGGCCACGACGCGGGGGGCATCCCCGAGGGTGGCTACCAGGGAGCCTACCTGATAGATTGGGCGCGCCAACTGGTCGAAGAGGAGGGGGATCGGTACCTGACGCTGCCCCGTGACGAGGCCGTGGCGCTCATGCGCGACATCGGCCTGAACCGCTTTGTGATGGACAGCATCCGCCGCGACTGCGAACGGTTAGGCGTTTACTATGACCGCTGGTTCTCGGAGCGATCGCTCTACGACGAGGGGGTGTTCGATGCCATCATGAGCATCCTGCGCCAGGGCGATCACCTGTTCATGGCCGATGGGGCGGTGTGGTTCAATGCGACAGCTTTGGGAGGGGACAAGGATGAGGTGCTGATCCGTTCCACCGGGCAGCCCGGCTACTTTGCCTCTGACATCGCCTATCATTACGACAAATTTGTGCGGCGGGGCTTTGACTGGGTGATTGACGTCTGGGGGGCCGACCACCAGGGCCACGTGCCGCGCATGAAGGCGATGATGCGCGCCCTGGGGCTGGACCCCGACCGGCTGACACTGCTCATCTACCAACTGGTCACCATCTTGGAGCGGGGCGAGCAGATGCGGCTGTCCAAGCGGGCCGGCACCCTGGTGCCTCTGCAGGAGATCCTGGACGACATCGGGCCGGATGCCTTTCGCTTCCACCTGGCAGCCCGCGCCGCCGACAGCCAGATGGACCTGGACCTGGACCTGGCCCGGCAGCAGTCAGACGAGAACCCGGTCTACTATGTCCAGTACGGCCATGCCCGCATCGCCAGCATCCTGCGCTACGCCGAGGAACAGGGCCACACCGACGCGGGGGCCGACCTCTCGCTGCTGACCCACCCTGCCGAGCTGACGCTCATCCGCAAGATGCTGGAATTGCCAGAAGTGGTTGCCCTGGCCGCCGAAAATCTGGCTCCCCACCACCTGCCCCACTATGCCCAGGACCTGGCTGCCATCTTTCACGCCTTTTACCGCGACTGCCGGGTGGTCAGTTCCGATCCGGCCGACGCCGACCTCACCAAAGCCCGCTTGCGGCTGGTCAAGGCGGCCAAACAGGTTCTGGCCCGGACGCTAAAGCTGATCGGCGTCAGCGCCCCGGAGAGGATGTAGAAGGGCGTAGGCGCGAACTTGAGCCGGGCGTCTACCGCGCAGGCGGACAGCCGGCCGAAGGCCCTTCGAGGTGCGATTTCAATCGCCAGTTCGCGCCTGTGACAGCCCCCCTGGGCCTTTCAGTTCCGCGAGAAGGGGATGTGCCGAAACGATTCCAGGAAACCGGGCCGGGTCTCTTCTGTCTCTTCCTGGTCCCATATCCCGGAAGCGTGAATTTCGTCGAGGCTGGCGACCGCTTGCCGGGTGGCCTGGGCCAGATCCTGAAGCTGCTGGGGGTGGAGGAACAGGATCAGCGGCCCTATACCGACTTCACACTCCTCATCCGGCCGGCAGGTGATGCTCAGCTCCCCATCTCGGAGGAAGGCCAGGGGCAGGGCATCCACGGCGCGCGCCAGGAGGCCGGCCCAGCGGCGGAATTCATCCTCCAAAAAGCGCAGCGTGGCGCGTCCCCACGTCACGTGGATGATGCCGCTGCGACAGGCGGTGATAAATCGCTGCCCGTCTATCTGGGCCACCGTCATCATGTGGGGTACTCTCATCGTCCGCTTTACCTCCTGTCGCCTCACCTGTCAGTTTAATACAAAAGTGCCCTTCCGTCAAGCGGCCCCCAGGCCGAATGCCTGCCCCGGGACATTGACAATCGCGCCCATTTGGCATATACTGTCCCTGCCCTCGACCGGCGAGGGGAACTTGCGCAAAGGAGCGACTATGAACTTGCAGAACGATATTGCCGAAATTTTGGTCCCTGAACAAGCGATCCGGGCCAAAGTCGCCGAACTGGGGGAACGCATCTCCAGGGATTATCAGGACAAGGACCTGTTGCTCATCGGCTTGTTGCGGGGGGCCATCGTCTTTTTGTCTGACCTGATGCGGGCCATCACCATCCCGGTTCAACTCGATTTTATCGGCATCTCCAGCTATGGGGCCAGCACCGAGAGCGGGGCAGTGCGGTTGGTGATGGACCTGGAGACCGACATCGCCGGCCGGCATGTGCTCATCGTCGAGGACATTGTGGATACAGGCAAGACCCTGGCCTATCTGGTCGAAACCCTCAAGGCCCGCCAGCCGGCCAGCCTGCGCATCTGCGCTCTGCTCGACAAGCCGGAGCGCCGCCAGGTGCCGATCCAGGTGGACTATGTCGGCTTTGCGATCCCCGACAAGTTTGTGGTGGGCTATGGCCTGGACTTTGCCGAAGGCTATCGCAACCTGCCCTTCGTGGGCGTGCTCAAGGCGCCGCTGTACAAAAAGGTGCTGACGCGGGGGGCTATCGTGCGCAAGCTGAACGACTATCTGAACGGAGCCATCACCCTGGCTCAGCTTGTCGCCTGGGCCCAAGATACCCTCGCCGCCGGCGATCTGGCGCCCGACGATGACGCGGTGCTGCGCGACCTGGTGGGCCGCGCCACCGCCGGTGGGCCGGGCGGCGCGGCGTTGGGCCTGGCGATCGAAGATTGCCACGATCTCCTGCGGCGGCTGGGGTATGGGCTACGGGTGAGCGTCAGCTCGTTGGCCCGATGAGTGAGAGGAGAGTGGAAAGTGTCGCTCGAAACTTTGATTGCGGTCGCCCGGGGTGAACAGCCGGCCGACCTGCTGCTCAAGAACGCCCAACTGGTCAACGTCCTGTCGGGGGAGATCCACCCTGCCGATATTGCCATTGGGGGAGGGCGTGTTGTCGGCCTGGGTGATTATCCGGCCCACGGCACGATTGACCTGGACGGCAAATTTGTGTGCCCCGGCTTCCTGGACGCCCATGTCCATCTGGAAAGCTCGATGGTCCAGCCGGCCGAGTTCGCCCGTGCGGTGGTGCCCCGGGGCACCACTGCCGTCATCTGTGATCCGCACGAGATCGCCAACGTGTTAGGCGTGGACGGGGTGCGCTATCTCCTCGACGCCAGCGCCGGCCTGCCCCTGAGCGTGTACGCCATGGCTCCGTCCTGCGTTCCGGCGACCCACCTGGAGACGGCCGGAGCCGAGTTGACCGCTGCCGACATCGCCGATCTCTTGAACCATGAGCGGGTGCTGGGCCTGGCGGAGATGATGAACTATCCCGGTGTGCTCTTTTGCGTGCCGGCGGTGTTGGAAAAGATCCAGATTGCCGATGGCCGCCCCATAGATGGCCACGCGCCGGGGCTGTCTGGCCTGGACCTGAATGCCTACATCGCCGCCGGCATCCGCTCTGACCACGAGTGCACGACGCTGGAAGAGGCCCGCGAGAAGCTGCGGCGGGGGATGCACATTTTTATCCGTGAGGGAACCACAGCTCGCAATCTGCACGCCTTGCTGCCCCTGGTCACACCGCCCAATGCCCGCTTCTGCCATTTTTGCACAGACGATCGTCACCCTGATACGCTGCTGACCGAGGGCCATGTGGATGACCTGGTGCGCCAGGCCATCGCCGGCGGCGTGGACCCGGTGACGGCTATCCAGATGGCAACGATCAACACCGCCCGCTATTTCGGCCTGCGGGATGTGGGCGCTGTGGCTCCCGGCTATCGCGCCGACCTGCTGGTGCTGAGCGACCTGCCGGCGGTCCGGGTTGACCTGGTCTTTGCTGCGGGCAAGATGGCAGCGCGGGATGGCACCTACCTGCGACCCGTTGCCCCGGCGCCGCCACCGGGCAATTCGGTGCGTGTGGCTGGGAACGCCCTCGATTTCACCATCCCTGCCGGCGAGGGACCGGCGCGGGTGATCGGCGTCATCCCCGAGCAGATCGTCACCAACGATCTGCGCCTGGAGCCGACCGTGGCCGACGGGCAAGTGGTGTCCGATCCGGGCCGCGACCTGCTCAAGATCGCCGTTGTCGAGCGGCACAAAGGCACAGGCCGTGTTGGCCTGGGGCTGGTCCAGGGAATGGGGCTAAAGCGGGGGGCCATCGCCTCCAGCGTGGCCCACGATTCGCACAACATCGTGGTCATTGGCGCCGACGACGCCGAGATGCGGGCCGCCGTGGCGGCCGTGGCCGAGATGGGGGGCGGCCAGGTGGTCCTCGCCGACGGCCAGGTACAGGCTGCCTGTCCGTTGCCCATCGCCGGGCTGATGTCCGACCGGCCTCTGGAGGAGGTCCGCGACCAGGTGGCCGCTCTGACCGAAGCGGCCCACGCCCTGGGCTGCACCCTGCCCGACCCGCTGATGACCATGAGCTTCCTGGCCTTGCCGGTCATCCCTGCCCTCAAGTTGACCGATAAGGGGCTGGTGGATGTAAACAGGTTCGATTTTGTGCCGCTGTTTGGGTAGCGAAGGAGTTTGTCATGCCTATCACTGTGATTTTAGGGGCCCAATGGGGCGATGAAGGCAAGGGCAAGATCACCGTCCTGCTGGCCGCCGAGGCGGACCTGGTGGCCCGCTATGGCGGTGGCGACAATGCCGGGCATACCGTCACCGTCGGCAGTGAGCGGTTTGCCCTGCACCTGATCCCATCGGGTATCCTCTATCCCCGGGTCACCTGCCTGCTGGGTGGAGGGATGGTAGTGAACCCCAAGCGGCTGCTGGCCGAAATGGACGGGCTGGCCGCGCGGGGAGTGGATGTCTCTCCCGCGCGGCTCAAGCTCGATGGGCGCGCCCACCTGATCCTGCCCTACCACATCGCCCTGGACGGCGCGGCCGAGGCGGCACGGGGCGATTCGGCGTTGGGCACCACCCGACGGGGCATCGGCCCGGCCTACACCGACAAGGTCGCCCGCAGCGGCCTGCGGGCCCAAGAGATGCTCCACCCGCCGGCGGCCCTGGCCCAGCGCATCCGCGAGCAGGTAGCTGCCAAGAACATCATCCTGGAGAAGGTCTACGGCCAGCCGCCGCTGGAGGCCGAAAGCGTCGTCCAGGAGTACCTGGCCTATGCCGAGCGTCTGGCCCCGCACATCACCTCTGGGCCTGAGGTGGTTGCCCAGGCCCTTCGCTCCCGCAAGCGCATCCTGGCCGAGGGGGCCCAGGGCACATTGTTGGACATAGACCTGGGCACCTATCCCTACGTCACCAGCTCCTATCCGACCATCGGCGGGGTGCTTCTGGGCCTGGGGGTCGGGCCCCACGTTATCGAGCGGATAGTGGGGGTGGTCAAGGCCTACCAGACCCGCGTCGGTGCCGGCCCGATGCCGACCGAGCTGACCGGAGAGATGGCCGAGCGGCTGCGTGGCACAGGGGCGCAGCCCTGGGACGAATTCGGCACCACCACCGGTCGCCCTCGTCGCTGTGGCTGGCTGGACGCGGTGGCGGCGCGGTATGCAGTGCAGGTCAACGGTCTGACCGAGATTGCCATCACCAAACTCGACGTGCTGTCGCGGTTTGAGAGCCTGCCCATCTGCGTGGCCTATGAGCTGGACGGCCAACGGATCGAAGCCTTCCCGTCCGATCTGGAGGTCCTGGCCCACTGCCGGCCGGTTTACGAGACGCTGCCCGGCTGGGAAACGGACATCACCCATGTCCGCACCTTCGCCGAGCTGCCCCGACAGGCGCGCGACTATGTGACACGCCTGGAGGAGCTGCTGGGCATCCCGGCCACCTGCATTTCGGTGGGACCGGGGCGTGAGCAGACCATCCGACGGTGAGGGGGTATGCCTCGTTCACAGGGACTATGGTTGGCCCTGGCTGTTGCCTTGCTCTCGGTTGCGGCTATGGTGCTGTTGGGCGGCTGCGACCTGGCCTGGCCTGCGCCGATGGCCATCCCCAGCACGCCCACCCACACCCCCTTACCCCCTGATCCGACGGCCACCCCAACGCCCGCAATGCCACCGGCGCCGGCGGTCATCACCCTGACCCTCTGGACAACCGAGGCCTTGTCGCCGACGCAGGCCAGTCCCACCGGCCAGATCCTGGCCCAACAGGTGGCTGCCTTCGAAACGGCCCATCCCGACGTGCGGCTGGAGTTTGTGCTCAAGAAACCGTATGGCAAAGGGGGCATCCTCGACTTTTTGCTCACTACGGCAGCGGTTGTGCCCGACCTGTTGCCCGACCTGGTTTTTATAGACGTGGATGAGCTGAACACGGCGGTCCAGGCCGGGCTGGTCCACCCCCTCGACACCCTGATGCCATCCGATCTGGTGGCCGACCTGTACCCCTTTGCCCGAGAGGCATCTACCTTTGACCGGCGGCTGTACGGCCTGCAATTCCAGGCCGATCTGGATCATCTGGTCTACAACACCGGCAAAATGGCCTTGCCACCTCGATCCTGGCCAGGTGTGCTGAGCGGCCAGGGGCCGTATATCTTCCCCACGGGGGGGCAAGCCGGGTTGGTCAACGATGCCTTTCTGATCCAATATCTGGCGGTGCGCGGGCAACCGGCCGACGGGCCATTTTTAGAGAAAAACAGCCTGGCCGCCGTCCTCCAGTTCTATCAGGATGGCCTTTCGCGGGGGGTTCTACCGGCCAACATCACCACCTATCGCACCCTGGCCGACTGTTGGCGCGACTACCTGGCCGGGCAGGCAGCCTTGGTCCAGGTCAGTGCCCACCTCTACCTGGCCGACCGCAACCGTCTGGAGGGATCGGCCGTGGCCCCCATCCCGACGATCAACGGCCCGGCAGCCCCCATCGGCCGCGGCTGGGCATTGGCAGTGGTCACATCCGACCCCGCCCGCCAGCTCCTGGCCGCCGAGTTTTTGGCCCAACTCATGTCCCCCGAAATCAACGGCACCTGGAACCTGGCCGCGAACTATTTGCCCACCCGCCAGGCAGCCCTGGCCTTCTGGAATCAGTCGGACGACTATGTCCTTTTTCTGCAACAGCAATTGCAGATCGCCCGCAGCCGCCCGACCATTCCCAACTACACCCAGGTAGCCACGGCGCTGCAGCGGGCGGTGGAAGCGGTCCTCAGCGGAACGGCCACGCCGGAAGAGGCTGCTGCCCAGGCCGTCAACGACAATAACTAGCATTCAATATCAACGGATATTAGATAGATAATATTGGATATTGATTACTTGAGCAGGAGAGAGAGATGAGCATCAAATTCGGCACCGATGGTTGGCGGGCTGTTATCTCCGATACGTTCACCTTTAACAACCTGCGGCTGGTGGCCCAGGCCATCGCCGATTACGTGCGCAATGAAGGCAGCAATGGTCGGGAGCCGGAAGTGGTCATAGGCTACGACACTCGCTTCCTTTCGGACCGATATGCCACGGAAGTGGCCCGGGTGATGGCCGGCAATAGCATCGTCGCCTGGCTGACCCGCGCCGACGCTCCCACGCCGGCCGTTTCTTACAGCGTGGTTGAGAAAAAGGCGGCGGCCGGGGTCATGATCACCGCCAGCCACAACCCGCCGCGTTACAACGGCGTCAAGCTCAAGTCGGCGTACGGTGGATCGGCGTCGCCGCAGCAGGCGCGCCGGGTGGAGCACTATTTGGAAGAGGCCGAAGCCCAGGCGCGAGGCCCCAACATCATGGACTATCAGCGGGCTATGGACCAGGGCCTTATCCGCCGCTTTGATCCGGCCTGGGCCTATTACGAGCACCTGGGCCGCCTGGTGAACCTGGATGTGATCTCTAACGGCGAGCTGCGGGTGGTGGCCGATGCCATGTACGGTTCGGGGCGGGGCAGCTTTGCCGGGATGTTGTCGCGCACCCGGTGCCACGTCCACGAGATCCGCAACGAGATGAACCCCGGCTTTGGCGGCATCCACCCCGAGCCGATTGCCAAATACCTGAATGCGCTGGTGGCCGCCATCCAGACCCACCATGCCGACGTGGGCCTGGCCACCGATGGCGACGCCGACCGGATCGGCGCGGTGGATGCGCAGGGCAACTTTGTGGACCCACACCACATCTTTGCCCTGGCGTTGCGCTATCTGGTGGAAAAGCGGGGCTGGACCGGCATGGTGATCAAAACTGTGTCCACGACGATGATGGTAGACCGCCTGGCGGCGAAATATGGCCTGCCGCTGAAAGAGACGCCCGTGGGCTTTAACCACATTGCCGACTATATGCTCCAGGGCGATGTGCTCATCGGCGGCGAGGAGTCGGGAGGGTTGAGCATCCGGGGGCACATCCCCGAGGGCGACGGTGTGCTGATGGGCTTGCTGCTGCTAGAGATCATCGCCGATGCCGGGGTTCCCCTGCACGAGCTGGTTGCCGACATCCAACGGGTGGCGGGGCCGGTCCATTATGCCCGCACCGACCTGCGCTTGCGTCACCCGGTAGACAAAGGCGAGATGGTAGCCCGCCTGACCAATGGCGCTCCGGCTCACATCGGTGGGGTGGCGGTACAACAGGTGGATACGCTTGATGGGGTCAAGTATCGGCTGGTGGACGATAGTTGGCTGCTGATCCGCCCTTCGGGCACCGAGCCGGTGCTGCGCGTCTACGCCGAGGCTCCCACACCCGAGGGGGTCAAGGCATTGTTGGGCTACGGCGAGGCGGTGGCCGAAAGCACATAGCCAGAGCCGGCTGCATACACAGCGCCGGGTTGAATTTGCCCGGATTGCGATATTGTGGTAATATTAGATGGGTTTCAGCCCATTCTACATCAACAATGTTGTAGCGGACTGGAAACCCCAACTGTTTTCGCTGTGCATCCGTTTGTTTTCTTTCCAAGGAGGTGAAATCATGAGTATTAATCACTTTCAGAGAGAGAGAGAGTAACCATCTGAATTCTATTGTTCACCAAGAGGCCGGGAGCAGCCGCCGCCGGATGCGACCTCCCGGCCTCTTTTTGTGTCTAATCGGCCGGCTGCTGTTGATCGTCTGCCTGCTGGGCGCTTCACTGCTGACGCCCTCGGCCCGCACTTCTGCCGGGCCGGTAGCACCCTCTCGAGCCAGCCCCTCGCTTCCGGCTGCGGGGGTTCAATCGGTACCGGTTGACACCGCCCTTTCTGTGTCTGCCAGTCTGCCATTGGCAGGAACAGCCTTTCCACTTGACGACCCATCCGGACCGGTTTGCCAATCGGGAGGTGGAGGCTATGAGTTAGAGCTAGACCAGCCCTTACTCATCCCCTTGAACCTGAAGCCGACTTGCACTGGCACGGTGACCGTGACTTTTGAGTTTACGTGCCACGACGGCCGATGTATTTTTGGTGAAGACATCACTAATGACCCAAATGCCTCTCCGCCTATTGAACGTTGTGTAGAGGAGGGCACTTACACCTACACTGAAGTCGAGGATCTCGACGGAAACGGCCCTTGGTATTTTGCTATCGTGTTTCACCATCTACTACCCTGCTTCGGTGAAGTGCGGGTCAATACTGTCGAATACTGCGTCTCCGACCCCAGTTGCGTTCCCCAGTGCGACCTGAACAAAGAAGACCCCTGCCTGGCTGGCAGCGCCCAGACCTTCGACGGCGATCCGGTGAACACCTGCCCCACCTGTGGACACTTTGCCCTGCCGGCCGGCGGCGTGCCCGCGTTCGAGGGCATCCCTACCCGGGGGCTGCCCCTGCTCTTTGAGCCGACCTACGCCTCCCTGGAGCCAGAAGATGGTCCCCTGGGCTTTGGCTGGACCCACAACTACAACATGCACCTGGAGGTGATCACCCCCACCGTGATCATCCGTGCCCCCCACGGCTCGCTCCTCACATTCTTCCGCACCAGCTATGGCACCTACGTTCCCGGCCCTGGCGTGCGGGCTCGCCTAGCCGGCCACGGTGATGGCACCTTCACCCTGACCGGCGCCGACCAGGTACACTACGAATTCGGCGCGGCGGGGCGGCTGGAAGCTATCGCCGACCACAATGCCAACACCACCACCCTGACCTACGACGGCGACCGCCTGACAGCGGTAGTGGCCCCCGACGGCCGGGCTTTGCAGTTCAGCTACAACGCCGAGGGCCGGCTGAGCCAGGTGAGCGACCCGCTAGGCCGGACGATGACCTATGACTATGACGCGGCGGGCAACCTGACGACCATCACCGACGCGCGGGGTGGGCAGTGGACGATGACCTACGACGGCGGCCACCGCCTGTTGACCATCACCGATCCCAACGGCCACACGGCAGTGACCAACCACTACGACGCTCTGGGCCGCGTGGACTGGCAGCAGGATGCGGCAGGCCAGACCCGTTCCTTTACTTATGACCCGGACAACTTTATCACCATAGTGACCGATGAGCGGGGGCAGTCCACCACCTACACCTACGACGGCGCCGGCCGCCTGCGGGAAATCCGCGACGCTTTGAACGGCACCGTGACCTACGACGCCTACGACGTACGCTTCAATCCCACCAGCATCACCGACCAGAACGGCCACACCACGTTGTACGATTGGAACGACTGCGGCTGCAACCTGACCTCGGTCACCGACCCACTGGGTGGGCAGACGACGATGACCTACGACGACCGGAATCACCTGACCTCTTGGACTGATGCTTTAGGCCGTATCACTACCCTAGAGTACGACGAGCAGGGCAACCTGACGACCGTCACCAATCCTCTGGGTGGCCAGACCACGTTTACTTATGACGAACATGGCCAGCTTCGCACCATCACCGATGCTAACAACCGTATCACCTCTCTGGGATACGATGGCTATGGCAATGTGACTGTCGTGACCGATACGCTAGGTCATGAGACCCACTTTGGGTACGATCTGGCCGGGCGGCTGACCCGCATCGTGGACGCCAACGGCCACCAGACGGTCTACAGCTACGACGCGGCGAACAATCTGACCCGCGTCACCGACGCTCTGAACCATACCACGAGCTACACCTATGACCCGGTGGGCAACCTAACGGCCGTGACCGACCCTCTGGGCCACACCACGACCTACCAATACGATGCGCTGAACCGTTTGGTGTACGTCCAGGACCCCCTGCTCCACAAGACCGGCTACGAATACGATGCAGTGGGCAATCTCGTCGCCGTGGTAGACGCCAATGGCCAGCGCACCGAATACGGCTACGATGCCCTCAATCGTCTGGAGAGCGTGACCGATGCGCTAGGCCACGAAACCGGGTACGGCTATGACCCGGCCGGCAATCGAACCCAGGTGATTGATGCCAACGGCTACTCCACAACCTACGAGTACGATGACCTGGACCGGCTGGTCGCGGTAACCGACCCACTGAACCACACCACGGCCTACGGCTACGACCTGGTGGGCAATCTGACGATCGTCACCGACGCCAATGGCATAGAGATCTATTACGGCTACGACGACCTCAACCGGCTGGAGACGATCACCTATCCCGACGCCACCGTCGTCTACAGCTACGACGCGGTGGGTAACCGCCTGACCATGACCGACCCCGGCGGCGTGACCCACTACGCCTACGACGACCTCTATCGCCTGACCGGCATGACCGATCCGGCTGGCCGGACGGTAGGCTACGGCTACGACGCCGTGAGCAACCGCACCGCCCTGACCTATCCGGACGGACGACGGGTCCGATACGGCTACGACGCGGCCAATCGCCTGGTGAGCGTGGTGGATTGGGAGAACAAGTCCGTTGGCTACGCTTACGACGCAGCCAACCGGCTGACCAACGTCACCCGGCCCAACGGCACCTCGACCCGTTACACCTACGACAACGCCGACCGGCTGACGGGGATGGTGCACCTGAGGGGGTGGGCCCCCTTTGCCAGCTACCAATACACGCTGGATGCGGTGGGCAACCGCCTGAGTATGGTAGACAACGAAGGCACCACCACCTACAAATACGATGCCCTCTACCGCCTGACCAGCGTCACCTACCCCGATAGGACCGGGGCCGACTACACCTATGACGCGGTGGGCAACCGCCTGGTCATGACCCCCTATGTCGGTGTGCCAACCTACTATGAATACGACGCCGCCAACCGCTTGACAAGAGTCAACGAAATCGAGTATACTTGGGACAACAACGGCAACCTGCTGAGCGACGGGGTGCGGCAGTACAGCTACGATGCCGCCAACCGCCTGACTTCGGTGGCCGAGGGCACGAACCTTACCAGTTTCACTTACAACGGCGACGGGGCGCGGGTGGCCCAAACGGTCAACGGTGTGACCACCGGCTATGTCCTGGACGTGAACACCCCCCTGCCGGTCGTGCTGGTGGAGCGGCCGGGGCAGCTCAACCAGACCCACTACCTGTATGGCCTGGACCTGCTGGCCGATTGGACCGGTGGGACGGGGGCCGGCTGGCGCTACTACCATGCCGACGGGTTGGGCAGCACCCGCCACCTGACCAACGCCCAGGGCCAGACTATTGCCGGCTACCGCTACGACGCCTTTGGGGCGCTGCGTGCTGCCACCGGCCCGACGACGCCCTTCCTCTTCACCGGCGAGCAGCGGGATCCCAGCACCAACCTCTACTACCTGCGGGCGCGCTACTACGACCCGGCGGTGGGGCGCTTTCTGACCCGCGACCCCTTCCCCGGCTTCGCCTTCGACCCGATTAGCCAGCATCCCTACGTCTATGGCCGGAACAACCCGGTCAACCTGGTGGATCATAGCGGGCTGCAGGGTAGTCCTCCGGAATGGTTTAGGGAGGTTGTGAGGATCTATGCTCAATTGGCCTCAGGTGTAGTTCCCGGCAGCATACAGTCGCTTGTTGATGATGGGCTCTTGCTGGAGCAGTTCGACCTGATGGTCGCCTACGAAAGGCGGCTCGCTACAGCCAAACTGACTGAAGTTGTGCCCATGCCATCGCGATTTGTGCAGAATCCGAAGGTGCCCAAGATTGGCGGTGCAGTGGCCGGAGGGTTGTTCAGCTCGTTGTTTCAATACATTCAAGACCTCAACCTGTGTTTGACGTCATTGCAACGCCTGGTTCGAGCAGGGATTGCCGGAGCGGAAGGAATTCTCATCTCTGCGGCTGTTGGCGGAGCTTTCTTGGTTCTTGGTGCGTCTTTTACCATACCGGCCAGTGTAACCGTAGTCGGAACGTTGGTGGTGGGAGCCGGCGCAACTATCATCATGGATCAATTGATCAACCCGCGCCTTATTTTCCCTAGAGCGGGACTCACACCACCTTGCGAGGGACAACGATGGAATACAATTACATTCTCTCTACCCTGGTTGCACAACTGCTATCAGCAGGCATGTTAGCCATGTGGTGGGCTGGGGTCTACCTAATCCGGGAAATGCATGATGAAGCTGGATGGGGGTATCTTGGGCTTGGCACTCTCATGATTGTGCCCTGGAGCTACCTTTTCTTGAGGCAGGGTGGGTGGGTAGACTTGGGCCTTATTGTAGGCCTTCCTGCACTACTGTCCATCCCCGCCTACCTGGTTTACCGCTCCAAAGAGCAGGCCAGGACATTCATCTGGGGTATAATCGCGCTGGCCGTAGCCGTGCTTATCTTGACCGTCGTCGGGTGGTATGTCGTCATCCCCGGCGGCCCGATCGGCTATGGCAGCCTAGTGGCCGGAGCGCTGGTCGGTGGGCTGTGTGTGTATCTGTTCCAGAAGTATGCCCTCAGGCCTGCCCCATACGACCGGCAGCGAGGCGCTGTTACCAGTCGGTGGGCTACTCTCGGCACCATCCTGGGGCTTACAGTAGGGGCAGCCATTGTGCGCGGAGCTATGGAAGTGCTGGGACCGAAGTTCAGCACGATTGTCCTGGCTTTCCTGGGTGGCTGGTTGGGCTTTTTGATCCTGGGCATCTCTGGCTGGGCGCTGCTGTGGGAAATCAAGAAACGGCGGGGATGAGTTGACACTGGGGCAGACGACCCGGCGGTGGGGCGC
>FWPU01006813.1_pt1 | contig 22137 bp, 6 predicted proteins | sample 2228361 | NCBI WGS metagenome assembly FWPU01 (sample SAMEA103939777, study PRJEB20133) | metagenome
CCGGAACAACCGACTTCCAGTCGTACAAGGCCGGGCGAAGCCCGGCCGAAGCCACCGCCTTCAGGCGGTGTGAGTATTCACTGCGCCGTTCGAGCCGACGATGCCCAGCGGAATGTCGTCGGTGGTGAGAATGGTGTTCGCCGAGGCGAACCAGCGGTAGGCGATGGCGCTCCCGGCGACGTTGCCGACGTTCTTGATGGTGCGCACCACGTTCGTCACCTCGCCGACCGCGGCGTTGGCCGGCGTCGAGAGGAACGTCACCGTGTAGTCCTGGTTCGGAGCGCGCAGCGTCACCGGCTGCGGAGAGGGGTGGCCGACGGCTCCGTTGTTGTTCGTCTCCTGCAGCTCGCCCACATCGTTGAACGAGTCGAGCAGCGCGAAGAGGTAGTACTGGCCGGTCTGGTAGGTGCGGTTGAACCGGTCCTTCAGCGGGAGCTGCACGTTGAACGTCGCCACGTGGGTCTGCCCGCTCTGCACCACCGTCACCGGCTCGTCGTGCACGATGGTGTCCGAGAGGAGCGACAGGTTGGTGTCCGTGGAGATGACGACGCCGACCTTGAAGCTCTTGGCGTCGGCCCCACCGACGTTCTTCATCGTCACCATCATGCGGGCGGGCTGGCCCAGATAGGCGACGCGCACCGGCGTGTTGGTCTGCATGTCGACCAGCTCGACGGCCTGCAGCTCGAGGTCGGCCTGCTGCATCACCACCTGGCTGGCCGAGGCCACCACGTTGTTGCTCTCGTTGGCCTCGGTGATGGTCCGCCCCGAGTCGACCTCGAGCAGGTAGTAGAACGTGCCGCCGGGCACGGTGCGGGGCACGGTGATGCTGAGGTTCTCGTTCACCGTCTGCCCGCCGGTCATGTTCTTCGTGTCCGTGTGCAGGACGAAGTCGCTGCCGTCGACGGTGGTGTTGGTCGAGAGGTAGACCTTGTACGTCATCACGCCCGCCGCGTCGGAACCCTGGTTGAAGTAGCGGACGTTGACGTTGATGGTGGAGTCGGGCCCCGACAGCGTGGGCCCGGAGATGGAGGTCGCCACCAGGTCGACGCCCGAGGTGAAGTAGTTGAGGGTGGCGCCGTAGTTGTTCGTCTCGTCGTTCTCGGCCACCGCGTTGGTGTGGTCGGCCTGCACGATGACGTAGTACTGGCCGGCGCCGGGCTTGGGCGTGATGGTGACGTTGCCCGACGTGGTGGCGGTGGTGTTCGGCCCCACCGAGAAGGGCGTGGTGGCCGTGTAGACGAGCTGGTCCGTCGCCTCGTAGGTGCGGTTGGTGGACAGGTAGGCCCGCCAGTAGAAGTTGTTCGCCGCCTGCAGCCCGAAGTTCCGGAACGTGGGCGAGACGGTGAAGGTGAGCGAGTTGGTGCCGCTCACCATGTTCGACAGCCCCACGTCCTCGACCGTCAGCTCGGGCGTGTTGGGGTTGCCGATGGTGAAGGCGTGGTTGCCGCCGTTGAACTGCACCCAGGTGCCCGGCGTCGACACCCACTCGCGCACCTGCCACTTGTACTGCCCCGGCGAGAGGGTGATGGCGGTGTACGGGTATTCCGTGTCGACGAAGGTCGACTTGTTCAGGTATTGCGAGACGTGGGTGGGCGTGCCGGTGAAGGCCTGCGAGGTGAGCCGCACCTCGAACTCGAGCCGATAGTTCGTCGCGCAGCAGGTGTTGGCGTCGCTCGAGGCCGTGAGCTGCACCTGCGTGCCGGCGATGAAGCCCCCCGCGGGCACCAGCGCGCAGGGCGGCGTCGCGCAGACCTCCGCCTGCTTGAGGTACAGCGGCGGCAGCGGGTGCGAGGCCCACGCCAGCGCCGGAACGAAGAGCAAGAGCAGCGGGGCGGCTCGCCCGAGGCGAAAATTCTCTCTCATGGCACGGCGACTCCTGGGGGGTGAGGGCCCAGCCGCGGCACCCTAACAGACCTGCCGACCATCGGTCAGACACCTGCAGGGCTTCTCGTGCGCAGCCAACGCGGCGCCGGCGGGGAACTTGCGGGGTCGCCGGCCTGTGGCAGCCTGTAGCGCGCCCGCCTTCCCCAAGGGAGGAAAGCCATGGACCGCCGCATGGGTGACCGCCGCGCCCGTCCGCCGAAAGTCGAGGAGCCGCTCCAGCGCGCCGCCGAGCGCCGCAGGGAGGAACGCCGCGACTCGCCCCGGGCGACGATTCGCCTGTGGGTGCGCGATCCGAACGAGGGCGGGGTGGCCCAGGTCTTCGACGGTGTGGTGTCGCTGGGCGGCGTCTCGTGGATGACGCGCTTTCCGCCGCGGTCGACCGAGGTCGAGATCGGCTTCCGCGTACCGGATCATCGCGACGAGGTGCGCGCCAAGGCCGTGGTGATGCGAACCTTCCCCGACGGCCAGGACGTCGAGGTGCAGGCCACGTTCACCGAGATCGACGTCTTGAGCGAGCTCAAGCTCGCCCGCTGGCTGGGCAGCTCGACCTGAAGCCCATACCCTCTGCCCCGCTCCTCTGCCCTCGGCTACGCTTCGCGCTCCGTGTCGAAAGGGGCGCAGATGACAGCGAGCTGTCTGGCCGCGTGCCTGCTCTTGCCCGCGCTCGGTGCGGCCAAGGGCAAGGCCGAGCACGACCCGATTCTCGAAGCGCTGACGCAGGAGCTCGAGCGCTCGAAGAAGCACCTGCAGGGCAAGGGGGAGGATCCGCTCTATTACCTGAGCTACCGCGTCACCGACGGCCGGTGGTTCAACGACGTGGCCAGCTTCGGGGTGATGGAGAACGTCGTCTCCGCGCCTGGCCCCTACGCCGGGCGCATGCGGCACCTCGACGTCATGGCGCGCGTGGGCTCGCGCAAGCTCGACAACACGCACAAGGTCCGCGGCGCCTTGTCGTTCGGCTTCGACCGCTTCTCTGGCGGCGCGTACCTGCCCGTGGAGGACGACGTGGGCGCCCTGCGCGTCGGCATCTGGCGCGCCACCGACCGGGCCTACAAGGCCGCGGTGAAGCAGCTGTTCAAGGTGAAGGCCAACAAGACGGTGAAGGTCGAGGAGCAGGACGAGGCCGACGACTTCTCCGTCGAGACGCCGCACGTCCACCTCGGGCCGCGGCTCGAGGTGGAGATCGACCATCAGCGCTGGCGCGCGACGCTCGAGCGGCTCTCGGCCATCTTCAAGCGCCACCCCGAGGTGCTGCGCTCGTCGGTCTCGCTCTCGGGCGGCGGCGGCACCACCTACTTCGTCGACACCGAGGGAGCGCGCATTCGCCAGGGGCGGTACTTCGTGCGCCTGTCCATCGCGGGCTCGGTGAAGGCCGACGACGGCATGGATCTCGAGCTGTACGACAGCTTCGAGGCGAATTCGCCCGATCAGCTCCCGAAGGAGGAGGTGCTCGAACAGCGCGTGCGCGCGCTCATCGAGAAGCTCGAGGCCTTGCGCCAATCGCCAATCGTCGAGCCCTACTCGGGGCCGGCCATCATCACCAACCGGGCCGCGGCGGTCTTCTTCCACGAGATTTTCGGCCACCGCATCGAGGGGCACCGCCAGAAGGACGCCGACGAGGGCCAGACCTTCACCAAGAAGATCGGCCAGAAGATCGTCCCCGAGTTCATCAGCGTCTTCGACGACCCCACGCAGAGGGCGTTCGGCGGCGTGCCGCTCAACGGCCACTACCTCTACGACGACGAGGGCGTGCCGGCCCAGCGCGCCAGTTTGGTGGAGAAGGGCGTGCTCAAGGGCTTCTTGATGAGCCGCTCGCCGGTGAAGGGCTTCCCCAAGTCGAACGGGCACGGGCGGGCGCAGCCGGGCATGCACCCGGTGGCGCGGCAGGCGAACCTCTTCGTCGAGTCGGCGGTGAAGGTGCCGTTCTCAGAGCTGCGCGCGCGCCTCATCGAAGAGGTGAAGAAGCGGGGCAAGCCGTATGGCCTCGTGTTCGAGGACATCTCGGGCGGCTTCACCCTGACCCGGGCCGGCGCGATGCCCCAGGCCTTCAAGGTGATTCCGCTGGTGGTGCGGCGGGTCTACCCCGACGGCCGCCCCGACGAGCTGGTGCGCGGGGTCGACATCGTGGGCACGCCGCTGCAGTCGTTCGAGAAGATCCTCGCCACGGGCGACGACAGTGCGGTGTTCAACGGCTTCTGCGGCGCCGAGAGCGGCTACGTGCCGGTGTCGGCCATCGCTCCGAGCCTGCTCATCGGGGAGATCGAGGTCGAACGCAAGGCGAAGAGCCACAACCGGCCGCCGCTGCTGCCTCCGCCTTTGTTCTCCGAGCCCAAGGCCATCGCCAAGGAGCAGCCGTGACGCCCATCGTCCTCTCGCTGCTGCTTTCCGTTCCCGAGGGCGACGTCGTCTTCCGCGCCCTCGAGGACGAGCTCTCGCGCGCGCGCACCTTGAAGATGTCGAAGGCCGAGCGCCCGTACTACGCGGTGGCCTTCTACAACGAGGAGGAGTCCTTTCACGCCTCGGCCAGCTTCGGGGCGCTGCAGTCCCGCGGGCGCGATCGGCGAGGTCAGCTCTCGGCCCACGTCCGGGTCGGCAGCATGAAGCTCGACAACACCAACTTCGCCGGTGGCGACGGTTCGGGCCGGAGCTTTTCGGCGCCGGCCGAGCCCGATTACGACGCGCTGAGGCAGGCGCTGTGGCTGCGCTTCGACGAGGCCTACAAGTCGGCCCTGGAGACCATCGCGAAGAAGCGCGCGTACCTCGAGACCACCAAGGTGGAGGATCGGCCCGACGACTTCGCTCCGGCGAGGGTGGAGTCGCTCGTCCAGCCCTACCGCAAGCTCGAGGTGGACGAAGAGCGCTGGGTGAAGCTGGTCAAGCGCGCCTCGGCCGTGTTCCGCGCCTTCCCTCTGGTGCAGGCGGGGACGGTGTCGATGCGGGCGTCGGTGGCCCACCAGACGATGGTGTCGACGGACCCGGCCCATCACCGCTTCGGCGAGTCGACGGTGCAGCTCACCGTCTCGGCCCAGGCGCAGGCGCCCGACGGCATGGAGCTGTTCGCGCAGTGGAAGGCCGACGGGCGGTCCGAGTCCGAGCTGCCCTCGGACGAGCGTATCGTCGAGGAGGCCACCAAGGTGGCGAAGCGGCTCGAGGCTCTGGCCAGAGCGCCCGTGGCCGCCGAGGACTACACCGGGCCGGTGCTCTTCGTCGGGCGCGCCGCCGGCATCTTCTTCTTGCAGACCATCGGAGAGCCCCTGTCGAGGCCGCGCGACGAATTGGGCGGCTCGAGGCAGGGGCGGCTCGTCGACCGCGCGGGCAAGCACGTCACCCGCAAGTTCATCACCGTGCGCGACGACCCGAACCAGACCGCGTGGAAGGGAGTGCCGCTCTTCGGCCACTTCCCGGTCGACGACGATGGCGTCAAGCCCAGCGCCATCACCTTGGTGGACAAGGGCGTCTTGAAGACGTACTTCATGAGCCGCGTGCCCACCAAGAAGGTGCGCGAGTCGAACGGCCACTCGCGCGCCGGGCACGGGCAGGTCGGCAACCTGTTCGTCGAGACCAGCGAGCCCACGCCGCGCCAGGCATTGAAGATGCGGCTGCTCAAGCTCGCCGCGGAGGAGGACCTCGAGTACGGACTGATGATCGAGGAGCTCGACGAGGGCCGGCTGCCGGTGTCGTTGACGAACGTGCAGCTCCCGCCGCCGCTGGTGGCCTGGCGCATCTACCACGACGGGCGCGAGATGCTCGAGCGCGGCGCCAGCTTCAAGCCGGCGAACTTCCGCGTGCTGAAGGACATCGAGGCGTTGGGCGACGAGCCCACGGTGGTGAACACCAGCCACCGCGGCCAGCAGGTCTCGGTGGTGGCGCCCGCGGTGCTGGTTCGGCTGCTCGAGCTGCAGCGCACGCGCGAGGAATTCGAGAAGCCGCCGCTGCTCGCCCGCCCGCCGCTAGCGGCTCGGTGACGCGCCGGCCGGCGGCGTCTTTCTCCGGCGCAACACCTTCGCGACCAGCGGCGTCAGGGCCAGCGTGGCCGCGATGCGCAAGGGCTGCACGAGCTTCGTGGCCACGTACGCCGCGCCCAACACGCCAGCCTGCGCCGTGGCGCCCTCCACCTCCACGCCCAGCGAGATGGCCACCGCGAAGGCGGCCAGCACCAGCCCGAAGATGACGAAGTAGGTGCCGATGGCGACCGAGCCGTACTCGGAGAGCAGCGCCTTGAGCCGTTCTTTGTTCACCCCTCTTCGATAGCAAAGGCACCTCGCCCCGTCATGCGGCCCGTTCCGGTTGCCGTTCCCGTCTGTTGAGCCCTGCCGCCCCTCCCCCCGATCCCCCTCTTGCCGCTCGAGCGGCAGTGCTACCGTCTCGCTGCCGTTCGGACACCGCCATGACGCGCCGCTCCGCCGAGGAGAAGCCGTTCGGCCACGACGAGGCCTCGCTCGAGCGGGCCGGTCGGGTGGAGGACCTGATCCGCCTGTACGAGGGGCGGGCCCGCGAGCTGACCGCTCCGTCGGAGGCGGCCGGGCTGCTCAAGAAGGCGGCCGACCTGGCGCGCCGCCGGCTGAAGGACAATGCGAGGGCCGAAAGTCTGCTCCGGCAGGCGCTGCTCCTTTCGCCCGACGAGCGGAACGTCCTGCGCGAGCTTCGGCTCCTGTACGAGCAGATGCAGGAGCACGGGGCTTTGGCCGAGGTCCTCGAGCGGCTCGGCGCGGCCTCCACGGGCGAGGAGAGCTCGGCGTTCTATCTCCGCGCGGCCGAGGTGCACGATGCTCTGCTCAAGCGGCGCGACCGGGCGGTGCTGTGTTGCCAGCTCGCGGCCAAGGCCGACCCGAAGAACCGCGCCGCGTTCCGCTTCGCTCGCGCCCTCTACCTTCAGGACGGGAGAATCTCCTCGGCCTTCGACATGCTCGAGCGCGAGCGGTCGGCCCTGGGCGGGCAGGGCCTCGCGGACGAGTACGTGGCCATCGCCGAGCATCTGGCGGACGATCCGGACGAGCACGCGCTGGCCTTCCGCGCGCTGGACGTCGCCGAGCAGCTCGATTCCGCGCACGAGCGGGCGGCGAAAGTCCGCGCGCGGCTTTCGCAGCTACCCAGAGGCTGGGTCGACCGCGTGAGGGAGCTCAAAGCCGTGGCCGGCTCGGAGCGAGATCGAAAAGCCGCGGCCCGGGCGTGGCTACAGGCGGCGAGGCTGTTGGCGCACTACGACCCGAAGGCGAGGCCCAGGGTGCAGGAGGCGCTCGACCGCGCGTTCATGCTCTGGCCGGCGATGCCCGAGGCGCTCGCCTTCCTCGAGCGGCTCGCCGAACGGGAGCAGCGCTTTGCCGACGCCGTCGCCCATTACGAGCGCGTCGCGGCCGAGCATGCCGAGCGCAACACCCGGGTGGACCTGTACGTGCGCGCGGGCATGCTTCGCCTCTCGCGTCTGGGCGAGCCCGAGCGGGCGCTGGCCGACTTCGAGAAGGCGGCGGCCATCGACCCCTCGCGCGCCGACGCCACCAGCCTGGCGTTCGAGCTTTTGTTCGAGCAGGGGCGCTTCGCCGACGGCGCGGCGCTGCTCGAGCGGCATCTGGCCACGGTGCGCGACCGCGCCTACCAGCTCGAGCTCCGGTGGACGCTGGCCGAGCTGTACGAGGAACGGCTCTCCGACGTCGGGCGCGCCCGGGCCCACCTCGAGGCGATGCTCGCGCTCGATCAGAGCCACGCCGAGGCGGCCTACGCGCTGACCCGGCTCTCGGTGCGCGAGGGCGAGCTCGACGGTGTCGCCGCTCACCTGGCGGTCGCGCTCAAGGCCATGCGCCCCGAGCAGGAGCGGTTCGAGCTCTGCGCCGGCGTGGCCGAGCTGGCCCGGCGCCACGGCCAGGTCCGGCTCGCCGCGGAGGCCCTCGCCCGCGGCATCGCCGTCGATCCATCGCGCCTCGACCGGCTGCAGGAGGCGGTGGCCCTGGCGAAAGAAGGCGGAGCGGCCGCCGAGCTGGTGGTGCACCTCGAGCGGGCCGCCGAGGGCGCTCCGGCCGAGGCGGCGGTCGAGCTCTACCGGGCGGTGGCGCAGTTGGCCGGGCCGGGCGAGGCGGCGCACGCCTGGCAGAAGGTGCTCGAGCGCGCGCCGAACGACGCCGAGGCGGCCGCGGCGCTCGAGAGCTCTCGGCCGGCAGCGTCCGACGACCGGCGGGCCCGTCTCGAAGCCGAGCTTCAGCGGCTTGCCGGTGCAGCTGAAGCGACGGAGATCGCCGCGGCGTGCCGCGAGCTGTTGGCGCTGGCGCCGGATTATCCGGGTGCCCTCAAGCAGCTCGGCGCCGCCGCCGCGACGCTGGGCCGGTGGGACGAGGTGGCCGCGGTGGCGCACCGCCTGGCCGAGCTCGCCCCCACCGAGCCCGAGCGATTCGAGTGGCGTGCCACCCTGGCGCAGCTTCTGGCCGAGCGGCTGGGGAGGCAGGACGAGGCGGCCTCGCTCTTCCTCGAGCTGCTCGCGCAGGGACACGCGACCGAGCCGGTGGTGCGCGGGCTCGAGCATCTGGCGGCCTCGGGCGTGCGCCGCGACGAGATCGCCGCCGCGCTCGTTCCGCACTACGCGCGCGAGGGAGATCACCAGCGGGCCGCGGCGACGCTCCTGCTCCAGCTCTCCGCCGCGTCCGACGCTGGCGAGCGCAAGGCGCTGATCCGCCGGCTCGCCGAGCTGTACGAGCACCATCTCGCCGACGGCCGCGCTGCTCTGTCGATGTGGCTCAGGGGCGTCACGCTCGATCCGGCCGACCCCGCGTTCCGCCGCGAGGCGATGCGGCTGGCGCGCGAGCTCATCGCCCACGGAGATCTCGCCGCGTGCTTCACCGACGCCGCGCTCCGCACTTCCGACGTCGCCCTGGCGCTGCCCTTGCTGTGCGAGGCCGCCGACATCGCCGACGAGGGCGGAGCGGTCGAAGCCGCCGAACGGGCGTTGTCCGCCGCGCTCGAGCTCGCTCCCGCGGATACCACGCTGCTCGACCGCCTGGTGGCGCTCTACACGCGTGCTCTGAGGCAGGCCGACGCCGAGGCGGCGCTGCGGCGGGCCATCGAGGCGGCCGGGCCGAGAGAGCGGCCGCGCCTGTTCACGCGCCTGGCGGACCTCTACCTCGAGTCGTCGAACCTGCCCGCGGCCGTCGCCGCGTACGAAGACGCCATCTGCGCCGGGGGCGACGAGGCGCAGCTGCTCCTCAGGTTGTGCGATCTGTTCGAGCGGCTCAAGCAGCCCGCGCACCTCGCCGATGCTCTCGAGCGACTCGCGGTGGTGTGCGAGTCCCGCGGCGATCCGGCCCGCGCGGCCGATGCGCGCATGCGGAGGGGACGCGTGCTCGGCTCGCTCGGAGATCGTGCTTCCGCCGCGAAGAGCTACGCCGACGTCCTCGCCAGGCGGCCGACGGACGAGAAGGCCATCGCCGCCCTCGAGGGCATGCTCGGCGATCCTGCCTGCCGCGAGGACGCCGCGCGGGCGCTGATCGGTGCGAAGCGGGCCTCGGGCGACCACGCCGGGCTCGCCGCCGTGCTCGAGACCGTCGCCTCGTGGCGCGTGGGCCGAGAGAAGGCGCAGCTCCTGTCGGAGATCGCCGAGCTCCACACCAGGCTCGGGCGAACCACCCAGGCGTTCGCGGCGCTGTCGCGGGCGCTGGCCGAGTCTCCCGACGACGGCGCGCTGAGGAGCGCCGCCCGGGCCGCCGCCGAGGCGGCCGACGCCCTCGACAGCTACGCCGAGGTCCTCGACGAGCTGCTCGAGCGCGTGCCCGCCAGCGCCCAGGTGGCGTTGCACCGCGAGCTGGCCGAGATCCGCGAGAAGCTGGGCGAGCGTGCGGCAGCGCTCGAGCATTACCGCGCGGTGTCCGGAGCGGATCCACACGACGTCGAGGTGCTGCGCGCGCTCCAGCGGCTGTACCGTGCCGGAGACGAGTGGGCCTCGCTGGCCGACGTGACCGAGCAGCTCGCCGCGGCGCTGTCCGATCCGGTCGAGCAGGCGGCGGCGTGGCGCGAGGCGGCCGCCCTCTACGAGCAGCGGCTGTGGGACAAGGAACGGGCCATCGCCTGCTGGCGCCGGCTCGCCCAGCGCGCCCCGATGGACCGCGAGGCCGCCTCGGCCATCGACCGGCTGGCGGTGGATCTGCGGCGCCCGCAGGACCTCGCCTTCGCCCTCGAGCTCGAGCGCGCGCAGGAGGCTCGGACGCCGCGGTGGCGCGACCTGACCGTCCGCCTGGCGGTGCTCAAGGACGAAAAGCTGGGCGACGTGAACGGCGCCATCGCGCTCTGCCGCGAGGTGCTCGAGCAGGATCCGACGCACTCGCCCGCGCTCGAGGCGCTGGCCGCCTGGGCCGAGGCGCCGGGAGAGGCCGGGGCCAGCTCGCTCGATCTGCTCGATGCACAGCTCGCCCGGGCCGGCCAGCACGACCGGCGGGTGTCGCTTTTCGAGGCTCGGCTCCAGGTGGCCGACGACGCCGAGAAGCCCCATCTCGCCGCAAAGTTTGTCCGCCTGTGCGAGGTCGAGCTCGGCCAGAAGGAACGGGCGTTCATGGCCGGGCTCCGGTGCTTCGCCGCCGGGTGCGATCGGCTGGGGCTGGCCCCGTCGCTCGAACGGCTGGCCCTCGAGACCGACGCCGTCGAGGAGCTGGCCGAAATCTTCGAGAGCACCGCCGACGAGATGCTCCCCGGCGAGGCCACCGCGTCGCTGCTCCGCCGGGCGGCGCACCTTCGCGAGCGTCTGGGTCAGGCCGAGGCGGCGGAGCGGCTGTGGAAGGCGCTCCTGGAGGAGGCCCCCGGCGACGCCGAAGCCCTCGAGCGGCTCTCGCGCCTGTACGAGCGCACGAAGAGCGGCCGCGAGCTGGCAGAGGTGTACGCCAGGCGGGCCGAGCTCGCCGCCGAGCCCGCCGAGCGCGCCGCGCTGCTCCTCAAAGCCGCCGTCGCCCGCGAGGAGGCCGGCGAGCTGGAGAATGCGCTCGAGCACGCCGTCGCTGCGTCGGGCCTGCGCTCGTCGGTCGAGTCCCTCACGGTGCTCGAGCGGCTCTACGGCAGGCTGAAGCGGTTCTCCGAGCAGGCCGAGGCGCTCGAGCGGCTGGCGTCGACGGCGCAGGGCGAACAACGCCGCGCGTTGAGGCTGCGCCGTGCGCGCCTGCTCGAGAAGGAGGGCCTGGGACAGGCCGCGCTCGCCGCCTACGAGCAGGCGATGGACGCCTCGGCGGACCCGGAGGTGATCGCCGGCCTCGAGCGGCTCCTCGAGCGCGACGACGTGCGGCTCCCCGCAGCGCGGCTGCTCGAGCGCGTCTTCCGCCAGCGGAACGATCTTGCGCGGCTGGCGGCGGTGCTCGAGCTGCTCGCCGACGACGCGCCCGCGGAGAAGCGGCCGGCGCTGCTCCGGGAGATCGCGTCGTTGCGTCAGGCCACCGGCGATGCCTCGGGCGCGTTCGTGGCCCGGATGAAGGCCTTCGTCGAGCGGCCGGACGACGCTGCGCTGCGCGAGGAGCTCGAGCGCGCGGCCGAGGCGACGGGCGCCATCGACGAGCTCGCGGCCGCCTACGAAGACGTGCTGGACCGGATTGTCCGCGCCGAGCGGGCCCACCTCGCGGGCGAGGCTGCGCCGACCGGCCCGGTGCTGGACGACGCGCTGGCGGTGGCGCTCCTGTCCCGGCTCTCGAAGCTGTACGCCGACCGGCTGGGGCGGCCGGATCTGGCGGTGCGCGCGTGTGAGGACCTGGCGCGGCGGCGGCCGGGCGATCTCCCCACGTTGAAGGCGCTCGCCGACGCCTACCGGCGCACCGGTGCGGTGAAGCCGCTCTGCGAGGTGCTGCTCCGGCTCGCCGGCCTCGAGCGGTCGGGCGAGGCGCAACTCGAGCTGTACTTCGAGGCGGCGCAGCTCGCCGAGGACGCGCTCTCTGACAAGGCGCTGGCCGCGCGCTGCTACGAGCAGGTGCTCGCGCGCGCCCCGGAGGATCGCGCCGCGATCCGCTCGCTGGAGAAGCTCTACGCCGAGTCGCGCCGCTACGAGGAGCTGGCGCGTCTGCTCGAGCGCGAGTCGAAGCTGGTCTCTGGCGACGAGCGCGTCGAGCTGCTGGTTCGCCTGGCGCGATTGCAGCTCGGCCGTCTCGGTGGCGCCCGGAGCGCGCTGGCCATCGCCGAGCAGCTGCTCTCCTCTGGCCCGCCGCCTCCGCCGGTGGTGGAGCTGCTCGACGAGCTCTCCCGTTCGGACGCGCCGGGCGTTCGCGAGCGGGCGCTGGAGTTGCTCGAGCCCCACCTCGAAGAGCGGGCCCGGCTGGCCGAGCTGCTCGAGGCCCAGGTCGCCCAGAGCACGTCGCCGAACGAGCGCACCGCGCTGCTCAAGCGCATCGCCAGAATCCGCGAGGACGAGGGCGAGCTCGAGCTGGCCTTCCTCGCCGCGGCCCGGGCGCTGCGCGAATCGCCCGGCGACGATGACGCCCTGTCCGCCTGCGTGCGCACGGCGGCTGCCTGCGGGGCCGACGAGGAGCTGCGCGAGCTGTTGGCGGAGATCGGCCCCCATGCGAAGGAGAAGCGGCCGGCGGTGTACCGGGCGCTGGCGCGGCTCTGCCTCGACGCGGAGGACCTGCCCGGCGCCGCGGCGGCCCACGAGGCGGTGCTCGACGCCGACCCGTCCGATGTTGCTTCGGTATCCTCGCTCGAGGAGCTCTACGCACAGCTCGGCCGATGGGACGATCTGGTGGCGCTGTTGTCGGAGCGGCTGGGCGACGTGAAGGAGCCGAAGGACCGACGCTCGCTGCTGTTGCGCGTCGCCGCGGCCTACGAGCGGGCCGGCGCCGACGAGCGGGCGGTGGAGCCGCTCCGCGAGGCCTACGCGCTGGGCGGAGGCAGCGACGTGCTCGAGTCGCTCGATGACATCCTCGGGCGGCTGGGCCGGTACGAGGAGCAGGCCGAAGTGCTGGGCCGGCTGTTCGACGCCAGCGGCGGCGACGTCGCCTTCGCGGTGCGGCGAGGAGACGCGCTCTTCCGCGCCGGCCGGCTCGAGGCAGCGGTGGCCGCGTATGGAGACGTGCTGGCGCGGCATGCCGGCCACCCGGGTGCGGTCGCCGGGCTCGAGCGGTTGGCCTGGTCGCCCGAGGTGAAGGCCGCAGCCGCCAACCTGCTCGAGCGCGCCTACCGCGAGCAGGGAGATCTGGCCAAGCGGGCCCAGGCCCTCGAGATGCGCCTCGAGTCGGCCGATTCGAAGGAGGTGCGGCCCCTGACGATCGAGCTGGCCGCCCTGCGCGAGTCGCTCGGCCAGGTGGATCTCGCCTTCGCGCTGCGTCGTCGGCTCTTCTCCGAGGCGCCCGCCGACGAGCAGGCCCGGGCCGAGCTCGAACGCGTGGCCGAGCGCTCCGGCCGGCTGGCCGAGCTGGTCGAGGCCTACGAGGATCTTCTCGAGCGCATCGAGCGCCAGCCCGGACCGCTCGCAGGTGTGCTGCTGAGGCGCGTGGCGTGCCTGCGCGATCAGCTCGGGCAGCCGGCGCTCGCCCGCGACGCGTGGGAGCGGATCATCCGGCTCGAGCCGTCGAACCCCGAGCCCCACCGCGCGCTGGCCGAGATCTACCGGCGCGCGCAGAACCACGAGCACCTGGTGCAGTCGCTCCTTGAGCTGGCCGAGCTCGAGCCCTCCGTCGACGCCCAGGTGGATCTGCTGTTCGAGGTGGCCCAAATCGCCGAGGAGACGCTCGGCGACCGGGCGCTGGCCGCGTCGGCGTACCGCAAGGTGCTCGAGCGGCAGCCCGATGACAAGAGCGCGCTCAAGTCGCTGCACGGTCTGCTCGAGGCGAGCGGGCAGTGGGCCGAGCTGGCGCTGGTCATCGAGCGGGAGATCGCCCTGGCGCACGGCGCGGGCCAGCTGGACGAGGCGGTCGAGCTGACGCTCCAGCTGGCGCGGGTGAAGCTCGAGCGCCTGTCCGACCGGGCCGGAGCGTTCGAGCTGTTCCGATCGGTGCTCGAGGGGGTGGGCCCGCTGGCCGGGGCGGTGGAGGGCCTCGAGGCCATGGCGCTCTCCGACGGTCCGTTCCGTGCCGAGGCCGCCGCGCGCATCGAGCCGGTGCTCGAGCGCGCCGGACAGCACGCGCGCAGGGTGAAGGTGCTCGAGTCGCACGCCGAGGTGGCCCCGTCGTCCGAGCAGCGCGCCGCGCTGCTGCTCGCCGCCGCCGAGGTCACCGCCGGTCCGCTGGGCGATCCGTTCGCCGCGCTGCTGAACGCCGGCCGCGCGCTGCGGTGCGAGCCCGAGAGCCAGCGCGCGCTCGAGGTGTGCCTGTCGCTGGCCGAGCGGGCCGAGGCCCTCGACGAGCTGTGCGCGTTGCTCGAGGAGATCGCCCCCAGGGCCGGCTCTGCTGCGGCGCGGGCGCGGCTGTTCCGGGCGCTCGCCCGATCGCAGGAGAAGAACGGCGACGGCGCCGCCGCCATCGGCAGCTGGCGGCGCGTGCTCGACGAGCTCCCGGCCGACGTCGAGGCCCTTCGCCACCTCGAGACGTTGCTCGAGCAGCACCGGCGGTGGGCCGAGCTCGTGGCGCTGCTCGAGTCGCGGCTGCCGTCCACCACCGAGCCCGGCGCACGCTTCGCGCTGCTCCGCCGCATCGCGGGAGCGAAGGAGGCCGGAGGCGACGACGCGGGCGCGGTCGACGCGCTGCGATCGGCGTTCGCCGTCGAGCAGAGCCCCGACGTGCTGCTGGCGCTCGACCGCATTCTCGGGCGGGCCCGGCGTCACGCCGAGCAGGCCGAGGTGCTCGAACGGCTGGCGCTGCTGGCCGAAGACGCGACCGAGCGGAAGGACCACCTCGCCCGGTGGGGCCGTGCGCTGCTCGCCGCGGGTGACTACGCGCGCGCCGTCGACGCGTTCGCGCAGGTGCTGTCGCTGGCGGCGGCGGATCCGGCGGCGGTCGAGGGCCTGGAGCAGCTCCTCGAGCAGCCCGAATCGCGCCACCGGGCGGCGCTCCTGCTCGAGCCGATTCACCGCGGCCGGGGCGACGACCGGAAGCTGGTCTCGGTGCTGGAGATGCAGCTCGAGGGGCTCGCCCCGAACGAGCGCCCGCGCGTGCTGAAGGAGATCACCCGCCTGCGCGAGTCGCTCGGAGACAAGCACCTGGCGTTCGCCGCCACCGCCGCCGCGTTCGCCCAATCTCCCGACGACGAGACGCGGCGCGAGCTCGAGCGGCTGGCCGAGGCGACCGGCTCGTACGTCGAGCTGGCCGACGAGTACCGGGCGCAGCTCGAGCGCGTGCCGGAGGGGCCACTCTCGCTCGAGCTGTGGCGGCGGCTGGCCATCCTCTACGAAACGAAGCTATCCCGCACGGACCTCGCCGCCGCGGCCTACGAGCAGGTGCTGCGCAGCTCAGGGGACGACCGCAGCACCTTGACCGCGCTGGCCCGGCTCTACCGCGAGGCGCAGGACTTCGAGGCCCTGGCGGCCGTCGTCGAACGGCAGGTGACCGTCGAGCCGACCGCCGACGGGCAGGTGGCGCTGCTGCTCGAGCTGGCGCAGCTGTGGGACGAGCGGCTCGGCGACAAGGCCAAGGCGGCGCGCTTCTGCCGCGAGGTGCTGCATCGCCGGCCGGATCACACCGATGCCGCCGAGCTTCTGGGCACGCTCCTGTTCGAGGCCGAGCGATTCGACGAGCTGGCCGCGCTGTTCGAAGAGCGCATTGCCGCAAGGGCGCCGAACAAGGCCGATCTCCAGGTCCGGCTGGCCAGCCTGTTGGCGCGCCAGCTCGACCGGCCGGCGCGGGCCCTCGACCTCGTCGAGGAGGTGCTGCGGGAACGGCCGGGCGACGAGCGGGCGCTGCGCGTGGCCGCGGAGGTGATGCGCCGGCGCGGGCCGACGAGCGCGCCTGCCGCGGCGCTGCTCGAGCCGCTCTACGAGGCGGCGGGCCGGTACGCCGAGCAGGTCGAGGCGCTCGAGACGAGGGCCGCGGCCGAGACGAGCCAGTCGGCGCGGGCGGCGCTCTTGCGGCGAATCGCCGAGGTGCACGAAGGGCCGCTCCGCGACGCCGCGCGGGCCTACGACGCCGCGTCGAGGGCGCTTTTCGACGAGCCGGGCGACGCCGCGTTGCTCGACTGGTGCGTCAGGCTCGCCGAGCGCGCCTCGAAGCTGAACGAGCTGGCCGGGCTTTTGGGCGCCGTGGCCGCCGACGCCGACGTCGCCTCCGCGCGCGCGTTGACGCGGGCGAGGGCCAGGGCGCTCGAAGCGGTGGGCCGCCGGAAGGAGGCCATCGACGCCTGGTCGTCCCTGCTCGCCTCCGGCGAAACGGACGCCGAGCCGCTCGAGCGGTTGGCGGTGCTGCTCGAATCGGAGTCGCGGTGGGCCGAGCTGGTCGAGGTGCTCGGACGACTCGCGCAGACCTCGGAGGCGCCGTCGGTGAGGGCGGGGCTGCTCGAGCGCGTGGCGTGGGTGAAGGAGGAGCGGCTCGGCGACCTCGAGGGGGCCCTGGATGCGACGCGGCGGCAGGTCGAGCTCGAGCCGGACAACATCGGCGCGCTCGAGCGCATGGACCGGCTGTGTACCGCGCTCTTGCTGTGGCCCGAGCTGGCGACGGTGCTCGAGCGCCGAATCGAGCGGTCGACCGGTGACGCCACGCCGCTCTTGTTCCGTCTGGCGCAGGTAAGGGACGAAAGACTCAAAGACCGGGCCGGGGCGATTCCGCTGTACATCCAGGTGCTGGGGCGCGACGCGAGCCATCAGGGCGCGCGGAGCAGGCTCGAGGAGATCTCGGCCGCCGAGCCCACCCGCATCGACGTCCTCGAGGCGCTCGTGGGTGCGTACCGGGCCGCCGGAGCGCTGGATCCGCTGGCCGTTTCGCTCGAGCGGCGCGCAAAGGTGGAGCGCGACGTCGCAGCCCGCAGGGAGCTCCTCTTCGAGCTGGCCGACGTCCGCATCCAGCAGGACGAGGCCGAGCTGGCGTTCCTCGCGGTGCTGCGCGCGTTCAACGACGAGCCGTCGGATATGCCCGTGCGCATGAAGCTGGAGATTCTCGCCGAGGCCGCGGGCATGCACGACGCGCTGGCCGAGGCGTACGAGGCCGCGCTGGATCGGGTGCCACCGGCGCTGGGCGCCGAGCTGTGCCTGTACCTCGGCGCGCTCTACGAGGAGTCGCTCGGCGACGAGGCCGAGGCCATTCGCCTCTTTTTGCGCGCCCGCGAGCTCGACTGGTCCGCCGACGCCCGGGCGCTCCCCGCGCTGGCGCGGTTGTACGAGCGGGGCGGCCGCTGGGAGGAGCTCATCTCCGTTCTCGAGGCGCAGGCCCGGACGGCCTCCGAGACCGAACGCGTCGCGCTGCTTTTGCGCATCGGGCAGGTGGCGGAGGAGAAGCTCGGCGACGTCGCAGCTGCCGCCGGGGCGTTCGAGCGGGTGCTCGAGGCGGATCCGTCGAACCTGACCGCGGCCCGCACCCTCGAGCGACTCTACGAATCGAGCGGCCAACCGGCCCGCCTGTTCGACACGCTGGGGCGGCTGCGCAAGCTTCTGGCCGGGGCCGAGCGCGACGATGCGAAGATCAAGATGGCCGAGGTCGCCCAGGGGCCGTTGGGAGATCCGGAGACGGCGATCGGGCTGTGCCGCGAGGTGCTCTCCTCGAGCGTGCGCCACGAGCGCGCGTTCGACCTGCTCGAGTCGCTCTTGGAACGGACGGGAAGGCACCGCGAGCTGAAGGAGATTCTCGAGGCGCGGCTGCTCCGCACGCTCGAGCCGGTTCAGCTGGTGCGGCTCCACCGCTCGCTGGGCCGTCTCTCGTGGCGCATGCTCGGGCGGCCCGAGGAGGCGGTGCAGCACCTGCGCGCGGCGCTCGAGAGGGATCCGCGGAACGCCGAAGCCCTCGCCGAGCTGGCCGAGCTGTACGAATCGCTGAAGAAGCCGCTCGAGCTGGCGGACACGCTGAAAAGGCTCATCCCGCTCCTCTCGTCGCCGGAGAGGGCGCGCGCCTGTCGCGTCCGCCTGGCCGAGCTGTGTCTGAGCGCTGGCCGCCGCCAGGAGGCGCTGGAGGTCGCCCGGGCGGCCTTGGAAGCCCGGCCCGAGCTGGCCGAGCTCGAACGGCTGCGCTCGGTGTTCTTGGCCCTCGATTCGACGCTCGACGCTGCGCGGGCCCTCGAGCTCGTCGCCGAGGCCGAGCTGGCCAGCGGCGCCTCTCCCATCGCCACGCTGCTCGAGGTCGGCGAGCTGCGCCGGAAGAGCCCCCGGCCTCTGTCGGCGGCGTGGGCCTACGAGAAGGTGCTCGAGCTCGAGCCGGGTCACCGCGGCGCGTTCGATGCGGCGAAGCGGCTCTACACCGAGCAGGAGAGCTGGCCGGCGTACGTGAAGCTGGTGCAGCGCTTCTTGCCCCACTTCGCCGACGCCGAGCTGAAGGCCGAGCTTCTGGCGATGGCCCGGATCCAGGCCGAGCGGCTCGGCGACGAATCGGCCGCCTTCGAGACGCTCTCCGAGGCGCTTCGACGCGCGCCCTCCGACGAGGTGCTGCTCTCGCGCGCGGAGGAGCTCGCCGCCCGCACGAAGAACCACGGGGCGCTGGCGCTCACCCTCGAGCAGGCCGCCGACGCGCTGCCCCGGAACGAGGTCGCCGCGCGGCTGTACCTCCGCCTCGCGGATCTGTTCGACAAGGCGCTCGACGACCCGAAGCGGGCCCGGTCGGCGCTCGAGCGAATTCTCGAGTTCGATCCCGTCCACCCCGGAGCGCTCGATGCCTTGTGCGCGCTCCACCGGAACCGGAAGGACTGGCGCGCGTACGTCGAGGCGCTCGACTACAAGCGCGAGGTGGCGACCGACCACGCCGAACGGGTGGCGCTGAACCTCGAGGCCGCCCGCGTCTTCGAGACTCACCTGTCGGACGTCAGGGCCGCCGCGGCCGCGCTGAAGAGGGCCATCGACATCAAGCCCGACGAGCAGACGGTGCGGGCCCTGTTCGAGCTCCACCGGCGGCACCGGCAGTGGGCGGAGGCCGCCGAGGCGCTCAGGCTCTTGAGAGACCACGCGCAAGCTCCCGCCGACCGCGCGCGGTTGCAGCTCGAGGTGGGGCGGCTCTACGAGCACGACGCGAAGGACCTGCCGTCTGCGGTGAGCGCCTACCGCATGGCCCTGGACTTCGATTCGAGCTGCGGCGAGGCGCTGTTGGCGTTGGAACGGCTCTACACCGAGCTCGACCGCCCGGCCGACCTGATCCGCATTCACGAGCGGCTCATCGAGCTGTCTTTCGCCGTGGGCGAGAAGGTCGAGCGGCTGTTCGAGTGTGCCCGGCTCTGGGAGGACCGGCTCGAGAACCCGCTCAAGGCCGACGCCTGCATGGAGGCGGTGCTCCGGCTCGACGGGAAGAACCTGGTGGCCATCGCGGCGCTCGAGCGGCTCCGCCGCGAGCAGTTGCGCTGGGCCGATCTCGTCCGCGCGTACGAGTGGCACCTCACGGTGGTGACGGACGCGGCCGCCCAGTCGGACCTCTGGGTGCAGATCGGCGACGTGCTCCGCGAGAAGCTGCGCGACCTCGACCGGGCGTCTCAAGCCTACGCCCGCGCGCTCGAGCTGAACGGGCGGTGCGGCCCGGCGATGCGGTCGTTGGCGGCGCTCTACGAGAAGCGCGCCGACTGGCCGCGGGCGCTACAGATGCTCGAGCGCGAGGCGCAGCTCATCGGCGACAAGCCCGAGGCCGCCGAGCTGTACGCGCGCGCCGGCCGCATCTACGCGGTGATGCTCTTCGACACGGCCCGGGCGAAACAGGCCTACCAGAAGGCCCGCCAGCTCGCGCCCGGCCACCTCGCCGCCATCCGCGCGCTGAAGGGCATCGCCGAGCAGGAGCGCGACTGGGCCACGGTCGAACGCATGCTGGCCGACGAGGCCGAGCACACCCGGGGAGAGGCGCGCTACCAGGCAGTGCTCGACCTGGCCCGCTTCTACGACGTGCGGCTGAAGGACGCCGCCAGGGCAGCTCGCTGGTACGACGAGGCGCTGAAGCTCCAGCCCGAGTCGGGCGAGGCGGCGCTGCCGCGGGCCGAGCTGGCCCTGGCCGCCAATGACTTCGGCACTGCCGCGCGGCTGCTCGAGGTGGTCACCGACGATCTGGCCCGCAAGGGCGAGAAGAAGGAGCTGGGCCGTCAGCTCTTCCGGCTGGGCCAAGCCCTGGCCAATTCGGGACAGAAGGAGAAGGCCGTCTCGGCGCTGCAGCGGGCGGTGGAGGCCGATCCCACCCAGCTCGCCGCGCGCGAGCAGCTCGCCCACGTGCTGCTCGAGCTCGATCGGCTCGACGAGGCCCGGCAGGCGCTCGAGGAGCTGCTCTCGCGCCACAAGGGCCAGCTCACCGACATGGCCACGGTGGGCTACCTCTGCCGCATCGGCGAGATTCACGCCACGGCGGGCGAGATGGAGAAGGCGCAGCGCTGCTTCGAGAAGGCGCTGGCCATCGCTCCGTCGCACCACCACGCGCTGAGGGCGCTGGCGCACCTGCACGAGCAGGCGGGCCGGTTCCGCCAGGCGGCCGAGCTCAGGCACAAGATGTCGCTGGTGCTCGACGGCGAGCAGCGCTTCCAGGCCTGCCTCGAGCTGGGCAGGCTGGCGCGCGAGAAGCTGTCGGACCTGGCGCTGGCCGTCGACGCGTACAACCGCGCGCTGAAGGTGAAGCCCGACGCGCTGGTGGTGCTCGATGCGCTGCAGGGCATCTACCGCGAGAGCCGCCAGCTCACCAAGGCCGCGCGCACGCTCGAGGCGATGGCCCACCACCCCGAGCTGGCGAAGGACATCGAGCGCAGAAAGCGGGTGCTGTACGCGCTGGGCGAGGTCACCGGCGTGGAGCTGGGGGAGGTCGACCGGGCGGTGGCGGCGTTCTCGGCGGCGCTCGAGCTCGACCCGCGCTTCGACGAGGCGTACACCGCGGCCGAGTCGCTGCTCAAGGCGCACCGGCGGCCGTCGCAGCTCGAGCAGCTCTACACCCGGGCCATCGAGCGGCTCTCGCCGGAGAAGGACGGGGCGAAACGGGCGGCGCTGATGCGCTCGTTGGGCGAGCTGCGCGCATCCGAGGGCCGGCCCGAAGCGGCGCTCGAGGCCCTTCTTCTGGCGAAGGCGGCGAGCCCGGAGGATCCGGCCCTCGACGAGAGCATCGGCCACGTGGCGCTGAAGCTGGGCGAGGACGACGTCGCGCTCGCGTCGTTGAGGCGCGCACTGAGCGGAGCGAAGGAGCCGGCGAAGGTCGTCTCGGCGCTCTCCGAGCTGTATGCCCGGCGCAAGGACTACGACGCGGCCTATCTGGCGGCGCGCAGTGCCGAGGGCCTGGTCGGCCAGCTCGACGCGGGACAGAAGGAGATCCTCGAGAAGCTGACCCCGTTCGCGAAGCGGCGGGACATGGCGCGGGCCCCATTGTCCGACCGGCTGTGGCGCGCGACGCTGCTCCACAGAGGCGCGCGGAGCCTGGCCGAGCTGCTCGCGCTCTTGTTCGAGCACGCCTCGAAGGCGTTCGCGGTGGACCACGACGAGTACCGCGTGCACCCGAGGCGGCACCGAATCGAGCTCGAGGCCCAGCCGGACCGGCCGCCCTGGCGCGAGCTCGCGTACGTGGCGCGGCTCTTCAAGCTCGAGGAGATCGAGCTCTACTCGCCGTTCGTGGCGGCCCAGTCCGAGCCGCCGCACAAGCGCCCGCCGCAGCCGCCCGACGTTTCCGTGCTGGCGGAGCTCTGCCAGACGCACCCTTTGAGCCTCAAGCTCGGCGGCCGCGCCTTCACCCCGATGGATCCGAAGGAGCTTCTGGCGCACCTGGCGTTCCTTCTGGCGCTGGCCCGGCCCGAGCTGGCGTGGGCGCGGCGCATCGACCGGCCCGCGCTCGAGGCGCTGGTGCAGGCCGCGGTGGCGCTGGTGACCGACCGGTTCGAATTCACCGCCGATCCGAAGGACTTGAAGCGCGAGCGCAAGCTGCTCGAGAAGTCGCTCTCGTCGGCGGCGCACGTGGCGTTGGGCACGGTGGTAGCCCGCTACCTCGAGCGGGCCCGGCCCGACGACGTGAAGGGCTTTCACCAGGCGGCCGAGCTGTCGGCGCTCAGGGCCGCGCTGCTCGTGACCGGCGACGCGCTGGCCGTGCGCCGGGCGTTGCTCGAAGGCCGGGGCGTGCTCGAGGCCGTTTCGCACCAGCTCGGCGCGCGCGAGCTGCTCTCGTTCGCATTGGGCGGCGAGCTGTCGGAATTGCGCCGCGCCATCGGTACCAACGTCGAGGTGACGGTGAGCTGACCCGTCGAGCTCACTGTCCCACTTTGGGAGGGTTGAAGCCCTCGCCTTTAGGCGACAGCTTCAGCGTCGGTTCG
>FWPU01006814.1_pt1 | contig 22136 bp, 19 predicted proteins | sample 2228361 | NCBI WGS metagenome assembly FWPU01 (sample SAMEA103939777, study PRJEB20133) | metagenome
AAGATGATTCAATTTTAAGGAAAGGGAGTAAATCTTTTCTCTGGTATAAGATTAAGTCAATTTATGTTTTGCCTGTCTTTGAGGGTAAAATAATTTTGGGAATTTTATATATTGATAGAATTAGAAATGAAAATAAGTTTTCAGAAACAGAAAAACTTTTGCTCAAATTTTTAGGGAGAATTTTCCAAATTTATTTGAATTTTTCAAAGGATAAAAAGGTAATTGAAGACTTGCAAAAGGAAATTTGGATTGGATCCTCAAAAATTTCAGAAGAGATAAGGGAAAAATCAAGAAAATATTGTAATTTATCCCCTGTCCTTTTATTAGGAGAAACGGGGACTGGTAAGGGGTTTTTTGCAGAACTTATGCATAAGCTCTCTCAAAGAAAAGGTTCTTTTTGGTTGTAAGTTTGCCATCCCTTCCAGAAACAATTTTTGAAGCAGAACTCTTTGGTTCAAAAAACATGCCTTTACTGGCTCAATTGAAAGAGAAGGGCTTGTTGGGGTTGCAGAAGGTGGAACTCTATTCTTTGATGAAATTTCTGAAATACCAATTTCCGTTCAAGCAAAATTGTTAAGGTTTGTGGAGAAGGGCTTTTATAAAAAACTTGGGGAAGACAAAGAAAGAAGGGTCAATTGTAAAATAATTTATGCAACAAATAGGAATCTTGAAAAAGAAGTGGATGGGTTAAGGTTCAGGAAGTATTTATTTTTTAGAATTTCTACAGATGCAATTTATATTCCTCCTTTGAGGGAAAGGCAAGAAGATATTGAAGAGATCTCTAAATATTATTTAAAAAGATTAGGTTTTTCAATTAAAAAGGAACAATTGGAAATTTTAAAAAATCAAACTTTTTTGGGAAGCAGAAAGGGAAAATTTTTAAAAAAGAATTGAACAGGGAAGAAGTGGTGGAAATTATTAAAAGGTCTCTACAAAAAACAGAAAAGAAAAGTTATAAAGAATTGCTAAAAATTTTTAATTTAAAGGATGAAGAATACCACAGGTTTATGGCATTTTTACACAAATATAAATTAATTGAAAAGTGAAGAACTTGAAAATAAAAAAAATTGGAAAATATGAAATTGTCTCTCTTTTAGGAGAAGGGGGGCTTTCCTATGTTTATAAGGCATACGATCCTGTATTGAAAAACCATGTGGCTTTAAAGGTTTTAAAGGTTGCAGATCCAGTTTTAATTAAAAGATTTTTTAAAGGGGCAAGGGCTCAAAGCTCCTTAGAAAATGAATATGTTTGCAAAATTTATGACTTTGGTGAAGAAGAAAATATTCCATATATTGCAATGCAATTTATAGATGGAATTCCCCTTGGAGAAGCAGTAAAGGACTTAAATTTAGAAAAAAAATTAATAATAATAAAAAAAATTTGTGATGCCTTAAAGGAGGCACATAAAAAGGGGTTTATACATAGGGATATAAAGCCCTATATAATTGATTTTGGACTTGTAAGGGAAGTTGAAAAAAGTGATTCCTCCTTTCCTGGGATGGTTTTGGGAACAATTGGATTTATGTCTCCAGGACAATTAAAGGGAAATCCTGAAGAAATTGATAGAAGAACAGATATATACAGCATAGGAGTAGTTTTATATGGAATACTTTCAGGAAAAAGCCCTTAAAAAAGTTATTACCTTATTGAATGTGAAAGGGAATTAGAAGAAGGGGCAATTCCACTAAGAAAGATAAAAAAGGACCTTCAAAAGGATTTGGAAGCAATTGTCATGAAATGTCTTGAAAGGGAATATATTTGTTACATAAAAAAATATTGAAAAAAACAAAGAACTCTCTCCTTAGAGTATAGTTATCAAATTAAATACTTGGAAGATGTTCTATGGTATACATATTCTGCAAGTGTCCATAACATAAAACCCCAAATAGATTTTGTAAAGGAAATATAATTTTAACCCAAAGGATTTAAGTTGTCTTTTATGTCTTTCAAATATTGGTTTTTCTGAAGAAGAAAATAAGATTTTAAACATTGGAGATATTAATTTAAGGAAAAAAGCTTTAAAAAAACTGGAAGAAGATTATTTAAAAAAACCAGAGGACTACATTTAAAAAAACAAAAGAAAAATCTTTTAAAAAATTGAAGAGACAAAATTAAAATTTCCTTGGTATTTTGAAAATTATAAATTGGAAGCAAAGATTTATAAAAGTATAGGAGATAGGGCTTCAATTAAAGGAAATAAAGAAAAAGCAAGGGCTTATGTAAAAAAAGCTTTAAATTTAAAAACTGACTTTATCCGGTCTTATATTTCTGCTACAAGATTAGAAATTATAGAAGCAAAGTTTAAAATAAAAGGAGTTTAAATCCAAAGGATAATTTTAAAAAGGGATTTAAGATTATAAAAGAGGGAGAAAAAATTGAAAATGGTTCCATTCCTTTAAAGGAATTTAAAAAAAGAATGAAGCTGACTGAAGAATCTAAGTTATAATTTCAAATTTATCTTTTTCAAATCTTTCAGGAAATTCTTTTTCTTCGTTAGGGTACCCTAAGGAAACAAGGGAAATGGGGATTAAATTTTTAGGAAGTTGGAGTAATTCTTTTATAAAATCCATTCTTTCAACACGAGGGTAAATGCCTATCCAACAGGCTCCAAGTCCTAAGCCATGAGCTGAAAGTAAGATATTTTGAGTTGCAGCAGCACAATCCAAAGCAAGATAACCCTCAACTTCTTGTAAGTTTTTATCTCCACAAACAAGGATTCCACAGGGGGCTTCTTTTAACATTTTTCCAAAGGGGTGGAAATCGGCAATTTTTGTTAAAATTTCCCTATTTTTAATTAAAATGAAACACCAGGGTCTTTTATTTCTTGAAGAGGGGGCATACATTCCTGTTTTTATTATTGTTTCCAAAATTTCCTTTGGTATCTCTTTATCTTTATATTTTCTAATGGATCTTCTTGTAAATATTCCTTTTATTAATTCCATAAATTATATATTATTAAAAAATCTTAAAAATCTGTATTGCAAGGCTTCGCTTATATGGGCTAGGCTTATCTCTTCCTCTCCCTGTAGGTCAGCAATTGTTCTGGCTATTTTTTTTATTCTATGTATAGACCTTCCTGAAAGGGAATACCTATCTGCTGCTAATTTTAATAAACTCTTACTTTCCCTTTCAATTTTTATAAAATTGTCTATTTCTTTTGGTCCCATTTGGCTATTTGTTTTAAATTTCATACTATTAAACCTTTCATTTTGTGCCTTCCTTGCTTTAATTACTCTTTCCTTTATTTCCTTAGAATTTTCTCCAGATGTAGGGGAGTCCATTTCTTCAAAAGATAAAGCAGGCACCTCTACCATCATATCAATTCTATCTAAGAGGGGTCCAGAAATTTTCCCTTGATAGTGTTGGATTTGATTTGGAGTACATTTACAGGACTTTTTGGGGTGTCCAAAATAACCACAAGGACAAGGGTTCATTGCACAAACCAGCAAAAACTTTGCAGGAAAAGAAAGGGTTTGGGAGACCCTTGAAATGCAAACTGTCCCTTCTTCAATGGGTTGCCTTAAAGCTTCTAAGACATCCCTATGAAATTCCGTTATTTCATCTAAAAAGAGTACTCCATTGTGGGATAAACTAATTTCTCCTGGTTGGATGATTTGTCCTCCTCCCACCATTGCAGCATAAGAAATTGTATGGTGAGGTGCCCTGAAGGGTCTTTTAGTAATTATGGGATTTTTTTCAGGCAAAAGCCCCGCCACTGAATAAATTCTTGTCACTTCAATTATTTCTTCAAAGTTTAAAGGAGGTAAAATTGAAGGTAACCTCCTTGCAAGTAAACTTTTTCCTGTTCCAGGAGGTCCTATCATTAATACATGGTGTCCTCCTGCTGCTGCAATTTCTAAAACCCTTTTGGCTTGAAACTGCCCTTTTACATCTTTAAAATCCTCTTCATAATTTTCCTTTAATTCTTCTGGGATTCCTTTAAAGGGTTCTGGTTCTATTTTTAATAATCCTTCTAAGAAAAGAGCTGTTTCTTTTAAATTTTTTAGGGGAAATATTTCAATTCCTTCAACTAAGGTAACTTCTTCTTTATTTTCAAAGGGAATTATTAATGCCTCTATTCCTTTTTCCTTTGCAAGGAGAGCAATGGATAAAGCACCTTTTATTTTCCTCAAGGAGCCATCTAAGGAAAGTTCTCCTGCAACAATTAAACTTTTTTGAAAATTTAAATTTATTTGTTTTGAAGCCAAAAGTATGCTTAAAGCAATGGGCAAGTCCAAAAGAGACCCTTCTTTCTTTATATCAGCAGGAGCTAAATTTACAGTTATGGTTTCATTTGAAAATAAAAATCCAGAATTTATAATGGCACTTTTTACCCTTTCTCTGCTTTCCTTTACAGCAATGTCTGGAAGTCCTACAGTTATGTATGCTCTCATTCCCCTTTGAATATGGGTTTCTACTTCAACTTCTTCTGCTTCCAAGCCATAAAGGGTTGCACTTTTAATTTGGGCAATCACTATTCTATTTGTAAGATTAAACCAGGTTTTATTGCAGGGGATTTGAGTCCATTAATTTCCATTATCTTTTCCACTGTTGTGGAAAACTTCTTTGCAATTTTTGCTAAGGTATCTCCCTTTTTAACCTTATATTTTTTTATATCCATTATAATGCTTCCAGGAACTTTCAACTTTTGGCCTGGATGGATTATGGATTTTTTAGTTAACCCATTTACTTCCAAAAATTTTTCCAAAGGGATTCCATACTTTTTAGAAATGGAAAAAGGATTTTCTCCCCTTTGAACTATATGATAACCTTCAAGGGTCTCCTCTGGAATGAAAATTTTTTGTCCTTCCCTTAATTTTTCATTTAATTTAATCTTATTTGCCTTTGCAAGGGTTTCGGCTTTTACCTTATATTTTTTTTCCAAATCCTTTAAAGTTTCCCCTTCTTTTGAAATATGGTAAGGAATTGCAGATATAAAGATTTCTTTAATATTTTGCTCTAATTTTAAATTATAACCATAAGGGGGAGTGTAGTGGCTTTTTAATTCAGGATTTATTTCTTTTATTTTTTTTAAATCCAAATTGGCATTTTTAGCTATTTTTTTTAAATTTACAGAATAGGGAATAAAAATTTCTTCATAATTGGGAATTTCCTTTTCTTCAATAAAAAAACCATATTTTAAAGGATTTTTCCCAATTTCAATTGATGCTAAAACAGAGGGAACAAAATTTCTCGTTTCCTTTGGAAGGCACTTTCTTATTTCCCAAAATTCCCTAGCATTACATTTTTTTTGTGCTTTCAAAACATTTCCAATTCCACAATTATAAGAGGCAATGCAAAGGAGCAAATCCTTACTTAAAGTTTCATAGGCCTCTTTTAAATATTTTGCTGCTGCAACGGTAGATTTAATATAATCAGCCCTTTCATCTATAAAGGAATCAATTTTTAATCCAAATATTTTTGCAGTGGGTCTTATAAATTGCCAAATCCCATAGGCACCTTTTCTGGATTTAGCTTTTGGGTTAAATAGGGATTCCGTTAAGGTCATATAAATGAAATCTGTTGGCAGACCATAATTTATAAAAATTTCTTCCATCTTATTTTTATAGGAATAAAGTCCTTCCAAAGCCCTTTGATATTTTTCAAAATAATTATTCACATAATAATTAATTGCTTCTTCTACTGCAGGATGGGGTAAGGGTTCTTCAACTTCAGGAATAATTGGAAATACCTCTATGACTTCCTCTTCTACTTCAATTACGGGTTCCAAAACCTCTACTTCTACTATTTCTTCTTTAGTTTCATCTTTTATTTCTTCAGGGGTAATAGAAACGACTGTTTCCTTTTTATCTTCCTTTGAAAAATTTTCTTTTTTAATGGTAGAACAAGCAAGGAAAAATAATATCAAAAAAAGTACTAGGGGTTTTTTCATTTGCTATGCAAATCTATTTTTAAGTTTAACATTAATTGTTTTATAAATTTTACATCCTTTAAGGGAATATTTAAATCTTTTAATATAATTAATTCTTTATTATTAGGATCAATTAAATGCAATGTTATTTGAATCTCAGAAGTGCTTTGAAGTTTTATTTTATCAATTGATAATTCAAAGTTTTTATGTATTTCTTTTCTTTGATCTGCTGAAGAAAGCAAAAGTTCATCTAATTCTTTAAAGCTTTCTTTTTTCTTTTGTTTTTGAGGGAGAGGTTCAAGGGTTGACTGCCTTCTTAATTTTTCAAGTTCTCCTAATACATCAATTGAAGATTTAACCCTCACATGTCTCACTTCCATTGTTGCTTGGAGGGTTGGTTGAGAAATAGTTCCAAATTCTACCTTCAATTCTTTTTCTTCCTTTTCTACAATAGGAGGTTTTTCTTCTTTTTTAGGAATCTCTTGAGGGGGTTTTGGGGGAAGGACTTGCTTTGGAGGAGCAGCTGGTTTTGCTTGAGGTTGGGGAGGAATTAACTTTGTCTCTTGAGGTTGGGGCTTTTTTTCTTCCCTTACAGTAAACCTTGATTCTGTTGCTAATTTCTTTTGGGCAACTTGTTCTTCTGTTAACTTCTTTCTTAAATGTTTTAAGGTGTTTTTTGAAATTTCTTTTAAGGTTTCAAAGACCCCTTTTCCTTGTGTTGCAATTGCTTCTATGAAAGGATAACTATTTTTATTTAAAAGTTGATTTAATTCTTCTACAGACATGAGGTTTGGAAGGTCCCTCTTGTTAAATTGAAAAACTAAAGGAATATCTTCTAATCTTAAGCCAAGCTCCTTTAAGTTTTCCCTTAAATTATTAAAACTTTCCACATTGGCATCAGCCATAGCCTTTTGGGAATCAGCTACAAAAACAATTCCGTCTACACCTTTTAAGACCAGTTTTCTAGTTGTATTATAAAAAACTTGACCTGGGACTGTATAAAGTTGGATTTTTGTTTTATATTCCCCAATTGTTCCTACTTCCAAAGGTAAAAGATCAAAGAAAAGGGTTCTATCAGCTTCTGTTTCAAGGGATACCATTTCACCCCTTGTCTCCGGGCTTGTCTTTTGATATATATATTGCAAGTTTGTAGTTTTCCCACAAAGTCCAGGTCCATAATATACAACTTTTACGGTCATCTGCTTAGTAGCTAAATTTAAAAACACCATACCCATTTATAATTTAACATTTTTAATTTATTATGTCAAATGAACTTAAATTATCCAGCAATGAAGAGGGGAATACCCTATTTTCTTAAATTTTTATAAAATAAGTCATAAAATTAAATTATTCCTTTTGGCTTATTATATTTTATATTTTTAAGAAAATATAATAATTTTTCATTGCCACTTCGTTTTTGGAATATGGTGTTCTTATTTTTATCCTCAATTTTTTTGCATTTTAAACCCCCTCTTCTTTTCTAAAAGAATTTTGCCTTGTATCCTCTGCCTTTTTTAGTATTAAATTTCGCCAATTTCTTTCTTTTGTAATTGCTCCTTTAACTAATTTTAAACCTTAAATTGTCCTTTCTGATTTAAAACATTACAATTTTAAATTTTTTTGCAATCCTTTTATTGTATCAATAATTTCTTCTGTGGAAGTCCCTGGGGTAAAAACTGCTTTTACACCCATAGATAAAAGCTCTTCCCCATCTTTTTTTGGTATAATACCTCCTACAATTACATCTATATCTTCTGCTTTATGTTTTTTTAATTTTTCCAAAACTTCAGGAACAAGTACCATATGGGCACCAGAAAGAATTGAAAGCCCAATTACATTTACATCTTCTTGGATTGCAGCTTTTACTATTTGTTCTGGGGTCTGCCTTAAACCTGTATATATAACTTCCATTCCAGCATCCCTTAAAGCACGGGCTACAACTTTGACACCCCTATCATGACCGTCCAAACCTGGTTTTGCTAACAAAACCCTTATCTTTTTTTCCATAAATTTATTATAACATAAAAAAATTATTCATACCTAATCATATAAACAGAAATTTCACTTGTAAGGCCCTTTAAGATAAATTTCCCTAAATTTATAAAATCATAATCATCTGATAACAATCTTTTACAATCCTCTGATATGACAATTTGACCTGGTTCTGCCACATGTTCTTCTAAACGAGATGCAATGTTTACAGTGGAACCAAGAGCTGTATATTCCAATCTCTTCATAGAACCAAAATCTCCCACAATTGCACTTCCCGAATGGATTCCAATCCTTAAAAGGATAGGTTCCTCTCCTTTTTCTTCCCTTTCTTTATTTAAAATTTCTAATGTCCTTTGAATTTTTATGGCACATCTTACAGCCCTATCAGCATGATCCTTTTGGGGGATTGGGGCTCCAAAAAATGCCATTACAGCATCTCCTATAAATTTGTCTAAGGTTCCTCCTTCTTCAAATATACATTCTGTTGCAATTGAAAAAAATTTATTTAGCAAATCCATTAAGATATTGGGAGAGGTTTTTTCTGTCAAAGTAGTAAACTTAACTATATCTACAAAGAGTACAGTTAGTTTTGGAACCATAGATGCAGAAAGGGAAGAAGAAGTTTTTTCTTTTCCTTTAATTATTTCTTCTACGATTGCAGGGGAATGGTATCTTGCCAATTGATTTTTAATCCTTTCTTCTTCTTTAAATTTTTGAGTGAGGATTGCCCTTTCAAGAGCAACAGCTGCCATATTTGCAAGGGCAGTGAGTAAATCTAAATCTTCCATAGAAAAGATTCCTGCCTTTGATGGAGAATCCACATATATCATCCCAATTACTTTGTCTTTATTCCATAGGGGAGCACAAAGGGCAGACCTTATTTTATGGATTTTTATGGATTTTCCTTCTTCAAAACGAGAATCTGCTAAAGCATCATGGGTTATAAGAGAAATCTTTTGATTTATAACTTGTTCAATAATTGTCTTAGAAAAGGGCAATTCTTCCTTTGTCAAAATTCCCTTTCTTGAACGAATTAGTTTTGGCTCCAAATTTCCATTGCTTTTTAATAAAATATATCCCCTTTCTGCATCTAAGGCTTCAAAGACAATGTCCATTATTTTATTTAAAACTTCTTCTAAGGATTCTGTCGTTAAAAGGATTTTTGCCATTTGAACAAGGATTGATAAGATCTTACTTTTTCTTGACTCACTTTCTAAGGAAATCTTTTCTTCAACCTTTGGAAAGGAATCCAATTGATAATCCAACTGAAAGTCATGAAGGGTCCTTACAAAAGTACCCGAGGCAATCTGTTGGGTATGTATAAGTTCAAGTTTAAAATTCCCAATTTTAATCTCATCTCCCACATCAATTTTTGATTTGGAAACCCTTTTGCCATTTACAAAAACCCCATTTGTAGAATTGTTATCTTGTATATACCAAACACCATTTTCTTCAATTAAAAAGGCATGGGCTCTTGAAACGGAAAAATCAGCTAAGACAATGTCATTTTCTTTGCTCCTCCCCAAAGAATTTTTCTTTTTATGAATTTTTATTGTCGTTTCCCCACTGGGACCTGTAATTAATAAGTCCATATAAAAATTATAACACAATTATTTCAAATTTTTATGTTATAATTTAGGAATAGGAGGTCATATGAAAAAACTTTTTTTATTTTTTTTATTAATAACTTTTCTTTCTTGTACTGGGAGCTTAAAAGTAAATAACTTTGGAGCAAGCCCTCCAAGTACAAAGAAAGTGCCAAAATTTAAGGATCCCGATGAATGGTATTTTAATAAAGATTTAAAAGTCCTATCTGATGAATTAACTGCAAAGCTTTATAAAGTCCCAACTGCCGAATTTTTAAAGGTAGAAGTTGAAGATGAAAGTTGTTTAGAAGTCCAAGTTACAGATCCCGAACAAGATAAGGTGGGAAGAGGTTTTATGCAAAATGAAGTATCCCTTGTAGTTTCTGGAGAAAAAGTAATTTTGACATATAATGACGATAATATCCCAAATTCCACAGTAAGTGGATATGCCTATTCTCACGATAATGGAAAAACTTTTATTGATGGTGGTGGATTTATACCTAAGGATGAAATGTATGGAGGGGGAGACCCCTTAATTTTAGCCAACCCCTTTGATCCCGAACATTTTATATACTTTCAATTAACATATGGGGGATTCCCTTCTTCTTCAATTGTTTTACATGAGTCTTTTGATGGAGGAAAAAATTTTTTTAGTGAAAATTCCCGTTCCCTTTTAAGGGGATTGGTAAGCCCCTTCACAGGGAAACCCTTAGAAAAACCATCTATGTTCCATGACAAGGAATGGGGGGATTGGGTAAAATCAAATGGTTACATTGCCCTTGCCTGGACATTTTTTGAATCAACAAATAATACGGGATATTATGATGTGGTAGTCCCCTTGGCAATTGTGTCAAAAGATGGAGGAAAAACTTGGGGAAGTCCCAAGTCCCTAATTCAGGAAAATTGGTATGGAGGGCTTTGTGCTGTGGCTTCAGGGCTTCAAGGGGAAATATATGTTGCCTATGTAGAATTTAATTTTAACCAAATATTTATAGCTCGTACCTTTGATGGAGGAGAGACCTGGGAAGGTCCCTTTCTAGTTGTTGGTTCCTTTCAATCCCCTTTTAATAAAGATGAAACAAGAAAATGTGATGGTTTTACTGCACTAAAAGGGGAAATTAGAATAACCTCTATCCCTTCTTTAACAGTTGATCCTAAAAATGGAGACCTTTATTTAGTTTATAATTATAAACAAAGTAAAAATTCCCTCGATGATTCTGATATTGCTTTTGTAATGTCAAAGGATAAGGCAGAGACCTGGACACCACCAGTAAAGATAAATGATGATTCAACAAATAATGATCAATTTATGCCTTCTGTTGCTTCAGCTGGGGGAGGAAATGTTATGGTTATGTTTTATGATAGGAGAAATGATCCAAATAATTGGAATATAGACGTCTATGTTGCCCATTCCCTTGATGGAGGAAAGAGGTGGCTCCCCAACAGGAAAGTAAATTGTAAATCCTTTCCACCTGCTTCTTATAATTGTTATATGGGGGATTATAACCAAATTGTAACTGATGGAATTTATTATTACTTAGGATGGGGAGATAATAGAAATTTAATAAATAAAACTGGAATAGATGAACCAAACCAAGATGTATTCTTTGCTAAAATAAAGGCAGTTCCCCATATAAGACCCTTTTGAAAATCTTATATGTCTTAGAATATTATTATCCACACATAGGAGGGGTTGAGACCCTTTTTAAAACCCTTGCTGAAGGAATGGCTTTAAGGGGAAATGAAGTAAGGGTTTTTACATTAAATTTTAATAATTCTTTAAAAAAATATGAAATTATAAAAGGGGTTAAGGTATATAGGATTAAGCTCTTAAAGCCAAAAAGATTTTTTTTTACATTTTTTTCCTTTCCTTTCATTTTTAAATATGCAAAGGATGTAGATATTATCCATTCTTCAACTTATGGAGGAACTTTTTCTGCATCCCTTGTCTCTTTCTTACTTAAAAAAAAATCTGTCCTCTCTGTCCATGAAATTTGGATGGAAAAATGGAAAAGGGTTCCCTTTATTTCAAAAATCCAAAGGTTTACTGGAAGTTTTCAAGAATGGATTTTGTTAAATTTGCCTTTTGATTTGAAGGTTACAGAGTCCTTTTATACTTTGAAAAGATTAAAGGAAATTAATATACAAAATAATAGGGTAATTCAAGGGGGTGTTGAAATTCCAAAAAATTTGAAAGGGGAAAAGGGAGGGGAAAATGTTTTTAAGTTTTGCTATTTTGGAAGGCCAGGACACTGGAAGGGTTTGGATACCTTAATTTATGCATACAAAGAACTCATAAAAATAAAAAACAATACAAAATTAATCTTAATCCTCTCAGAGGAACCAAAAAAAGAATACAAGGAAATAATAAAATTAATAAATCTCTTAGGGCTAAAAAATAGTTTAGTAATAAATAATCCCCTGCCAAAGGAAGAACTCTTTAAATTTTTGTTACAAATGGATTGCATTGTAATACCTTCCCTTTCAGAGGGCTTTGGTTTTTCAGCTTTGGAAGCCTGTGGCTTAGAAATTCCCATAATCTCTTCAAATGCAGGATCCCTCCCAGAGGTAGTTTCTGGAAAATGTCTATTTTTTGAAAAGGGGAATTTTATGGATTTAAAGGAAAAGATGGAAAAAGCCCTAGAGGGAAAGTGGGAATATATTCCTAAAAAGGAATTTCCAATCTCAAAATTCATAGATGATTGGGAAAGGGTTTATAAAAATTTGTTTTAAAGGAGAAAATTATGCTTTATTTAATTTTATTTCTTTATTTTAATACTTATATTGATTTTTGTGAAAAATTATAAAGGGTTTCAAAGAAATTCAAGAACATTTAAACCCCCCAGAGGCAGAAAAAATATTAGATAAAATAATAGATGAAGGTATTTTTATCTTAAGGGGTCCAAAGCCCGATGGGTCTTTTCAATATGCTATTTTATCAAAGGAAAACCCCAAATATTTAATTTATTCAATTGAATTAGAAAAACTTCCCTTTGAATGGGAAATGGTTGGAGAAAATATCTTTTCTTTAAAAATTTATGTTCCAAAGAAAAAAATTTGTTTTGGGGAAATGAAGATGCTTATCTTAAAAAAGCCATAGCTGTTGTTGATGAAAAAGAAATAGTTTTAGAGGAGGATAAGATAATAAAAGGAGGAGATGAGGTAACTTATCCTTTATAAGGATATATTTAAAAAGGTGGAAATATTTTTATATTTTGATGAAATTAAAGGTTTAAAGAGAAGTTCTTATTTGGAAATAAAACTTTTAAAAGCAGGACTTCAAGATTTAAAGGAAAATCCCAATTATGGGTTTTTGAAATTTTTAAAGGATTTAAAAGGAAAAAGTTTAAATTCCTATAATTTTAAAGAGGACTTTGAAAAAACCTTATCCTATTGTTCAAATCAATTAAAGGGAGAACTCCTATTTATTTTATATTTACTAAAAGGAAATCCTAAGGAAAGACAAGAAGGAATTGAAAGATTAGAAAAATTATTAAAGGAAAGTTTTTAATTTAATTCTTTTTCAATGAAAGAGATAATTTTGGGATCCCTTGCAAATTCCTTTGATTTTTCAAAGGCATACTTTGAACCAACCAGGTCCCCCTTTTCCTTTAAAATCTTTCCTTTATAGTAATAACCTTCCCAATCCTTAGATCTTAATCCAATGTAGTTTTCAATTACTTCTATTGCTTCCTCATAATTCTTATTTAAAAATAAAACAATTGCCTTTCCCTTCAAGGCTTCTGGAAGTTTAGGATTTAGGGAAATTGCTTCTTCAAAAAGTTCCAATGCCTTATCTTTATCCTTTTCTTGAAGCTTTATAAAACCAGTAAAGCTTAAAAGTAGAGGACTTTTCACATTTTTATTCCTTGCCTTTTCATATAATTCCTTTAATTTTTCAAACTTTTTCCCTGCATAATAGTAAAGGGCTAAATCTCCAAAATTTTGGGGAAAGGGGTTTAGGGATACTTCACTTTCCATAATCTTAATTGCTTCTTCCAATTTCCCTTCCAAAAAATTTTTCCTTGCTTCTTCTCTTGGATTAAATTCTTTTGGTTGGGTAGCAAATCCTGACAAAGTTCCACTGGCTTTATCTGTTTGTCCAGTTTTCAAATATATTTTTCCTAAAAGTTTTCTTGCTAAAATGTAATTTGGTTCCCTTTGCAAAATACTTGTTAAGATTTCTTCTGCTTCTCCATATTTTTTTTCATCAAATAATTTTTCTGCTTTTTTTAATTCTTTTTCTAATAAAAGTCCTATTTCAGGATGAATTAATCTTTCCAATTTCCTTGGTGCAGAATATCCCAAAGAGGTTAAAACCTTTTTTTCTTCATCCTTTAATGCAAGCTTCAATGTTTCAGGAAAGGGGTTTTGATCTTGAACTTTTTTAAGTTCCCTAACCTTTGGTTCTTCTGGATTGAAAATGTTTCTTTTTTCCTTTGGATCCTCTATTAAATTAAATAAAAGATAATCCCTATCTGCGTAATTTATTAACTTGAACCCCTGAAAAATTGTTGAATAAGCAGGATAAAAACCCAAAACTTCCCTTCCATAAAGGGTTGAAGAAAGTATGGGTTTTCCTTCCCCCTTTTCCAGTAGGGTCTCCTTACCTTCTCCAAGAAAATTTAGAAATGTATTAAAAATTTTATCTAGGGAGACAAAATCTTTTCTTATTTCACTCTTTATACCCCTTTTAATTAAAATCAATGGAACCTTTATTGCAGGTTCATAAAGCAAAACTCCATGTTCTTCTTCTCCGTGTTCTCCCAACATTTCCCCATGATCCCCTGCTATAACAATTGTGGTCTCTTTTGGCAAATTTTGAAATAATTCCCTTATACAATCATCCATTGCCCTAATTTCTCCATCATAGGGATTTTCAAATTGGCTTTTATAAGGTTCAGGTGGCTCATAAGGTGCATGGGATTCAAAATAATGAACCCATAAGAAAAAATTTTCCCCATTATTTTTTAAAAATTTAATAACTTCTTCATTTGTCTTTTTACAGGATCTTTCCTTTACAATTCCTCCTTTTTCTGGAGCCACATCACTGAAGATATCAAAACCCTGAGAAAGTCCAAAAATTGAGTTTAAAATTGCAGAAGATATAAAACCAGCTGTCCTATAACCCCTTTTCTTAAAAATCTTAGGCAAATAATTTTCTTCTTCCTCTAATTTTTGTCCATTTAAAAAAATCCCCGTCTCAAAGGGGGTTTTTCCTGTCAGCATTGTTATATGCGAAGGGAAAGTTAAGGGAACAAGGGTGTAAGCATTTTCAAATACAATCCTATCTTTCTTTATTGATTTTAAAAAAGGTGTTGTATCTTTTTCATAACCATAAAGGGAAAAGTGGTCACATCTTACTGTGTCTAAGGTTAAAAGCACATAATTTTCTTTAGAAAAAAGAAGACCTGAAAATAGTATTATAAAAAAACTAATCTTTAAACTTTTTTTGAAGATATGGTATAAGCCCACCATTTATTAAAATCTCCTGAACTTTTTCTGGAAAAGGGGGAAAGGAAAAAATTTTACCCTTTGCAATAATTTTCCCTTCCCTTAAATCAACTTCCACATCTTCCCCCTTTTCTACTAAATCATATATTCCTTCACATACAAGAGCAGGAAGTCCTTCATTTATACAATTTCTAAAATAAATTCTTGCAAAGGATTTTGCAATTATTGCAGAAATACCTGCTTCTTTCAGGCAAATAACGGCTTGTTCCCTGGAAGAACCACATCCAAAATTTTTACCTGCAATTATTATGTCCCCCTTTTGAACTTCTTTTATAAAATTTGGATCCAAATCTTCCATAGCATGTTTTGCCATTTCCCATCTTTCCGTTACCGTATATGTGTATTTCCCAGGAAAGATAACATCAGTATTTACATTGTTTCCATATTTAAATACTTTTCCTTTAAATTTCATAATCAATTACTCCTTTAATTGATGAAATTGCTGCAACTTTGGGACTTGAAAGGTAGATGAAGGCCTCATTGCATCCCATTCTCCCTTTAAAGTTCCTATTTGAAGTTGAAAGACATACCTCACCTGGAGCTAAAGCCCCTTCATGGGCACCAAGACAAGGACCACAATTGGGATTCATAATTATCCCACCAGCTTCCGTTAAAGTTTCTATAATTCCTTCTTTTAATGCTCTTTTAAAGACCTCCATGGAAGCAGGAAAAATAAGTAACCTTACATCCCTTGAAACCCTTTTTCCCTTTAAAATTTCAGCCGTCTCTTTCAAATCCTTAAACCTTCCATTTGTACAAGTTCCTATTACAACTTGATGGATCTTTGTTCCTTTCACTTCTTCTACTTCTTTTATATTATCAACACTATGGGGACAAGCAATTTGGGGTTTTAAATTAGACAAGTCAAAGGTATATTCTTCTGCTTTGGCATCTTTATCAGAAAGAATTACTTGGAATTCCCCCTTTACTCTTCCTTTCAAAAATTCAAGGGTTTTTTCATCGGGAAGGACATACCCATTTTTTGCTCCCATCTCAGCAGCCATATTACATAAAACTATCCTGTCATCTATATCCATCTCTTCTACAACTTTTCCTGAAAACTCTAAGGACATATATAAAGCCCCATCAGCTCCAAATTTTCCAAGTAAAAATAAAATTACATCCTTTGCAGAAGTATTTTCTGGAAGTTTACCTATTAAGTTAAAACGCATTGTCTTTGGAACCATTAGCCAAAGCTCTCCCGTTGCCCAAACAGATGCTGCTTCTGTCCTTCCAATCCCTGCAGAAAAACATCCTAAGGCACCATAAGAAGTTGTATGGGAATCGGAACCCAAAATTAACCTCCCCGGCGCAGCAAAACCTTCTTCAATAAAGACCTGATGGCAGACACCATAGTTAATATCATAAAAATTTTCAATTCCTTGTTCTGCTACAAATTCCCTCACTTCCTTGTGGTTTTGAGCATACTTCGAATCTGCAGGGGGAGTACAATGGTCTAAGACAATTACAATTTGCTTTGGGTTTTTAACTTTTCCTATCCCAATTTTTTTAAAGGTCTTTGAAATTGCTGAGGAATTATCATGGGATAAGATAAAATCAGGAGAAAGGGTCAAAATTTCTCCTTCTTCTACCTTATCTTTACCAGCATACTTTGCAAAAATTTTTTGCACAAAAGTTTGAGCCATTTAACCTCCCAAGGAAAATATTATATCTATTTACAAAAAAAAATCAAATTATAAAAATTTTCCTATTTTACAAAATAGGCCTCAAGCCAAGGAAAGAAAAAAATTAAAAACTTAATCCCTTTCATATTTTAAATCTATTATATCTTTAATTTTTACAATTTTGGCCTCTTTTGAAACCTTAGGTAAAATTTTTTTTAAAGCTTTAAAGGTTTCCTTATGGGGATGGCAAATTCCAATTCCATACCCCTTTTCCTTTGATTTCTCTATTAAAATTTTCATTTGTCTTTTTATATATTCTTCATTTAAAAGATTATCCAAAAAAACATCCCTTTCTAAATAAATTATATTTAATTTTTCAGCTAAAATTTTTCCCTTTGTTTCAATAGTAGTTTTACTATCTAAAAAAATTAAATTTTTTTCCTTTAAAATTTTTAATAAAATCTCCATCTTTTCCAAATTTGAGGTAAAAGCGGATCCCATATGGTTATTTACCCCAAGGGCAAAGGGAATTCTTTCGAAATCCTCTTCAAAGATTTTTCTAATTTCATCCTCTCCCATACTTGTAAATAAACAATCCTTACCTAGATTTATTTCTGGATAATTTAAGGGTTCCATTGGTAAATGGATAAATATTTCATAACCCCTTTCATATAAATTTTCTGCTAAAAATTTAGAATATGTTGCCCTTGGCAAAAAAGATAAGACAAGGGGATAGGGGTTTTCTAAAAACCAATTTAAGGGTTCTTTGCTTTCCCCCAAATCATCCATTACAATTAATATTTTGGGTTCCTTTTTTTCTTTTTTTGAAACTTTTGATTCATTTTTTTCATTAAAAAAAATTGTAAAAATTCCTAAGGCAAATAGTATTACCCCAATCCCTAATAAAACTTTATTTCCTTTTTTTGAATATCCCTTTTTCTTTTTCAATTAGTTCTTATAACTTAAGCTACTTTTTTCTTTTTTTCCTTTAAAAATTCCCTTAATGTATCTTCAATTTTATTATAAGTTTCAGAGTAAAAAAAGGACTCTTTCACTTCTACATCTGGTTTTAAACCCTTTTTCATTAAATTTGTTTCATCTTCAAATAAAACAAAAAGGGAAGTTAAATACAAAATTGATTTATCTGAAAGATTATATTCCTTTGGGATACCCACATAACCGAAGGTATTTGTACCAAAAACCTTAGCTTTTCCTTTTTTTTGCAATAGCATACTTAAAATTTCAGCAGAACCAAAGGTTTCAAAATCTTGCATAATGTAAATTTCAGAAAAGGGATAGTAATTTTCATCTTCTATTTTCTTTTTTGTACTGCTTTTTAAATCTTTATAAAGGATATTAAACCTCCCCTCTATGAATAAATCAGCAATTTTGAATGCAGAATCATAATCAAAAGAAGAAGTAGCCCTCAGATCTAAAACTAAAGGTAAATTTTTTGGAATCTTAGGAATTTCATTTTTCAATTTTTTTAAGCTTTCCATATTTATTTCATAAAACTTTAATCTAAGGAAATCTTCTTCATAAATTATTTTTAGGTTTTCTTTTCTATAGGGCTTAATTTTTAATACAATATCCTTTGGCTTATCCTTTGAAATTGGAGTATAGTGGATTTTAACACTTTTACCTACATCTCCCCTCAACTCCAAATCCAGCTCCCAAAAATCATAAATTGGATATTTTAAACCATTTACTTCTTCAATTATATCCCCAATTTCAAATTGTCCTTCTGCAGCACTTTGGGGATATATTTCATAAATGTAAATAAATCTTCCACTCCTCCTCAATTTTATCCCACAATCATATAAGGGCTCTTTTTTCCATTTCTTAAATAAATGCACCTTTTCTTTTGGAATTAAAAGATTGATAGGGTCTAAGGACATCAAAAGCCCTCTTTCAGCCCCTTTTAGCAAAATTTCATTATCAATGGGATCTACAAACATAAAATAAATTAAAGAAAAGGCCTTATGAAAAACACTTAATTCTGGATAAGGATACTTATCTGATAATATTTTGCTTAAAGTTGCTCCTGTTATTAAGAAAAAAACAAAAAGCCCTAAAATGAATATACCAAATTTATTAACATTTTTCATACAATTATTTTACCTCAACCAGCCAAGGGGATCTACAGGAATATATTTATCCCTTACTTCTAAGTAATAAACATAAGGTTCGGAAGACAATCTGCCAATTGCTTTATTTGTTGTAACCCATTCCCCTTCCTTTGCATAAGAAATTTGCAAAAAGCCATAAATGGAAATTACATAATTTCCATGGTCTATTACCACTAAATTGTTATATCCCTTAAACCATCTTGCATAAATAACTTTTCCAGGAAAAATTGGAAAAATATCAGAGGGACTCTTTATCTCCACTTCAATCCCATTTGAAATTACGCTTGTGGAATATTGGGGATTTTTATATTTACCAAAATTTGTCTTAACTTTCCCCCTAAAGGGCCAATCCAAAACCCCTTTGTATTTATGGATATCTTCCTTTGCAATAATTTCTGGTTCCCTTGAGTTTAATATTTTAAGCAAGTTTTCTAATCTGTCTGCCTTTTCTTTCAAAAGGGTTAGTTGAGCTTCTTGTTCTTTCCCTTTCCTTTCAATTTGAGAAATTAAAAAGGACTTTTGTTTTTCAATTCCTTCCAATTCTTTTAATTTTTTTTTCATATTTTCTTCAAGAATTTTTAAATTTTCCCCATTGGCTTTTAAGATGTTTTTTTCCTCCTTTAACTTTTTATATGTTTCATTATAATTTAAAAATAACTTCCTATCTTCATTTGAAAAATGCAAAATCCACCTTAAAATATCTAAAAAATTTCCCCTTTGCGAATCAAAAAAAAATCTTAAATATCCTAATTTTCCAATTTTTTGCAATACCTTTAATTTGAAAACTAATTTTTCCTTAATCTTATCCAATTTCCCTTTTAAAGCAATTACATCTCCTACTGCTTTTGTAATCTTTAACTCTAACATTTTCTTTTCCAATTCAATTTTCTTTAATTCCTTTGTTGTAATTTCAAGTTGTAATGTAACTGCTTTCAATTCACTTTCAAGGGTTTTTTTTGAGCTTTGGGTCTTTTCCAATTCTCTGTTTAAAGCTTGGATCTTTTCCTTTAATATCCTCAAATCTTCCATTTCCCTTTCTTGGGAAAAGGAAGATAAAGTAAAAAAGGTAAAAATTAAATTAAAAAATAACTTCGCCACTTAATTTATATGGGGGATCAACTCCAAAGTATTTTAAAATGGTTGGATATATATCTTTAATATAGGGCATTTGCTTTTCAATTTTTCTATTTACAAAAATTACACCAGGAACAGAAGGGGGGTATAGGGAACAATGGTCTCCACTCCAAACTTGAGCATTTGGTTCAATTAATAGGGAGGGAATTCCCCCTAAGGAGGTCTGCCAGGAAATTCTGTAAAAGGGGCTATTTGTTACAATCAAATCAGGTATGAGCACTGGATCAAAGGAACCATAGGCCTCTTCTCTTTTATAAACCTTTGCAACAGGATTTAAGCCCGTATTTGGATCTACCCAGTTTTCCAACTTGTTTATTAGCTCATCTCTTAAGTTTTCATATTCTTCTCCTGGTGAAACAATTCCTTTGGCTTCCCTTCCCTTTAAATTAATATACAATCCACCTAAACCCATACAATATGCCTTTGTCTTAGACCAATCCACATTTGGCCAAAATTCTCCTTGGTCAAATAAGGCATAAAGATCTTGCAACTTTCCCTCTTCTCCTGTTAAAGTCATAAATCCTTCCTGTACAAGCCAAGTATTGTAATTTACAGCCCATCTCCAGGAGGAAAAACCATGGTCTGATAAAACAACAAAAATTGTCTCCTTTGGAAGTTTTTCTCTTATTTTTCCTACAATTTCATCCATTAAAATATATGATTCCTTCAAAGCATCACCAAATTTTGATGCAATTTCTTCCTTGTAGTAGGGATGTTCTTTATCAGTTAAACGGAAAAATATGTGTCCTACCCTATCTGTAAATTCATAATATAATACAGCTAATTCATTTTCTTCCTTAAGTAATGCTTCAAAAATTGGAGAAAAGGTTTCAGGTTCCACATGCCACTCTTCCATAAAAAATTCATCATCTGTTAATTCTTCAGAGACAGACCAAGTATCTACTCCCCAACCAATGGTTCTAAAAATTCCAAATCTTTTTGCCAATTCCTTAGCCCAGGAAGGAGGATAAGTTACATCAAATCCTACAGGGAGGTACCTTGGGTCAAAATTTATTGGAGATAAATAAAAACGAACTTCTGGCTTTAAAGATAAAACATAAAATTTGCTTACACCTCTGATTTTTATCAAAGGATTGACGGGAAAGATAAAATCAATCCAATTGCTCCACTCTTTTTCCTTTAAAGTCACTTTTTGATTACAAACTTCAAGGGTGATGGAACTTTGGTTTTCTGCAACCTTTATTTTAAGAGGTATCTTAATATAAGGAGGTTCTTTAAACAATTTATTTGGAGGACCTACTATTTCAACTTCCATTTCCCCCCTATTGTCTGGTAATTCCACAATTTCAACGGAAAATTCATTCTTTTCAGAAGGCAAAAACAGATCTGAAGTAAAGTAAAAGGGTTTTCCAATCCTTAAGGACAAATCGGGCACTCCAAGCCCTGCTAAAAGATGTCCATCTTCAAAGGGCTTTGCGGGAAAGGTCACGGGAATGCGCATAACATAACTCTTTATCCCTTTATTTGCAAGAACTTCCCAGAAAGGAATTCCTTGTTGATTGCATATAACTGTAGGAAGTTCAAGGGGCAAATATTTTTTAATAATAAAACCCGTAAGAAAAATTAAAATTAAGGAAAGGATTAGAGAAATCAAAAATTTAATTTTTAATTTAAATAATGAAAAAAATAAAAAAAACAAAAAGAAAAAAATAATTCCAATTGTTAGTGGAAGGAATATAAAATTATATTTTCCAAAAAGCAATTTATTTTTCCCTTCTTCTGCAACAGCAAAAGAGGGCATATAAGTATTTGGATCTCTTTTTAAAAAATCAAAAATCATATGTTGACCAGGTTCCAAGCCAGATGAAAAAGTAGACCAAGACACGGGGGTTTGGGCTGGAACAGGTGGAAGTAAGGGTTCAAAATCCCCTTCTTCCATAAGTTTTTTTAAATTTGGAAGATAGCCCTCCTTTAAAAAATTCTTAGTATAATTGTAGTCAACTCCATCAAAACCAATAATTACAACCTTTGGAGTGGAAAATAAAAAAGAAGAAAAAATTAAAAATATAAAAAATAGTTTCTTCATCTTTCCTCCGAAATTTTATTTTAATATTTTATCATTTATAAAAACCCTTGGCAAATTTCCCCTCCTTCCTTCAGCTATGAAGGTGAAATTCAATATTTTTTAAAGTCTTTATAAAAAAAGTGGAAAATGAAAGGCAAAAAGTGAAGGGTTTCCCTCAGAGTGTGGGAAAACTATTAAGATAATTTTTAAGATTGATACTAATAACCCTTAGAATAATTATGTATATTATATAAAAAT